>Ga0222719_10002635_pt1 | contig 16298 bp, 20 predicted proteins | sample C33_34DmetaG_FD_165039 | JGI IMG/M metagenome (GOLD analysis project Ga0222719, IMG submission 165039) | Estuarine water microbial communities from San Francisco Bay, California, United States - C33_34D | ecosystem: Environmental > Aquatic > Marine > Unclassified | place: USA: California... | reverse complement strand
CATATGTCCTTGGTCATCCAATTATGATCATCGCTATGTGGGCAGGTGGAATTTCAGCTGACCTCTGGTTCGTAGCAACTGGAGCTGGTCTAGTCGGACCTCCTTCACCAGGAAGTATTTTCGCATACATTGCTATGCTTCCAAAAGGTGGGGCGTTCCCAGTATTAGCTGGTGTAGCCATAGCGACAGCAGCATCGGCAGTAGTTGGTGTTCTCTTGCTTAAGGCACGTCCAATCAAAGAAACAGACGCAGGTGTAGATACTGTCATTGAGAGTAATATACCAACTGTCTAACTAAAACTATTAAGTTATAATTGACTTGGGAGGTAATGCTCCCAAGTCAATTTTTTTTTGGAGGAATATATGAGTTCAATACGAGGATCAGAAGTAAAAAAGATTTGTCTTGCCTGTGAAGCTGGAGCAGGATCAAGTCTTATGGTTAAGAATGGTCTAATTAAAAAAGCAAAAAAAGCGGGGCTGGATGTTGAGATTGTTCATGCACCTGCAACTCAAATACCTGATGATGCAGACATAGTAGTTTGTCATACTGGACTAGCTGGTGCAGCCAGGAATGCATCCCCGGAAGGTTCAGTTTTAATTCAATTTACTATGTTTATGAATGATCCGAACTTAAAGAAGTTAATCACAGATCTGTCTGAGGATAATGAGATAACCTCTTCATGAGTCAAAAGAACGTATTGATAAAAGAATCAATACAAACGAATAAGTCGTTTACAGACAATAAAGAGGCAACAGTAGCTGCTGGAAACATACTATTTGAAAATGGCTATATTCACCAGGAGTATATAGACTCAATGCTTGAAAAACTTGAGACTCAATCATTTGCAACATACATAGGAAACGGTGTTGCAATACCACATGGTATGGCTGAAGGCTCTAAATATGTAAAGAATACGGGAATTTCAATAATTCAAGTACCAGATGGTGTTGAGTGGAATGAAGAAAAAGCATATATTGTGGTTGGAATTGCTGCTAATTCAGATGATCATATGAATGTTTTGGCCTCATTAGCAGATGCCATAGAAGACCCAGAAGAAGCGAAAAAACTTTGGAGTGAGACCTCAGTAGACAAGATATTCGATCTTTTATCTGAAAATCTATGAAATTAGCCATTCATTTTGGTGCTGGAAATATAGGGAGAGGATTTATTGCTCCTGTTCTTCAAGAAAATAATTATGAAGTTATATTTGTCGATGTAAACAAACAACTGATTGAACAAATAAATACACTAAAAGAATATAAAGTTAGCTCTATCAGCTTAAACTCATCTACAGATTTTTTAGTAGAGAATATTAGTGGTTTGCTTTTAGAAGATAGAGATGTTCTTTACGAGAAAATAGCACAAGCTGACCTGATCACTACATCAGTAGGGCCCAAGTTTGTAAAAGATATTTTTGATTTAGTATCCTATATCGAAACTAACAAAATACAATCATTTATTGCTTTTGAAAACATGTATAGGGCATCAACAACTAATTCAACCGATAACAGTTTAAGTAAACTTGTTTTAATTGATGCTGTTGTTGATAAAATTGTTCCACCACAAAACACAACTTCATTAGATGTAACAGTTGAAGAATACGGTTCAATAGTATTAGATAGTAACAAAGGTGTAAAACCCTTAAATGAATCAAAAATTGTTTCTTACAAAAATTATGAGCACGAGTTTTACAAAAAGTTATGGCTGCTCAATGGCTTGCATTTAAAATTAGCTTATTTTGGTCTATCAAGAGAAATTAAATACATTCATGAAATTTTGAATGATCAGGAAGGACTAGAGTTTGCAGAGAAATCTATTGATTTACTTTCAAAAGCTTATAGATTATTTTCGAATAGTACTGAAGATTTAGATGATTTTAAACAAACTATATTAAATAGGTTTTCATTACCTGAAATTAAAGATGAGGTGATAAGAATTGCTAGAAACCCAGAGATTAAATTTTCAAAAGACGAGAGATTTGAAAAGCCACTACGACTTTTAATCTCAGCAAATAAGCAGGTAGAGACATTTAAAGAAGTATTAGATATTGTTTTCAAAAATGACTTTGTAGATGTAGATGGATTTACTGAATTTAAAAAGAGTCAACTATCAAATGATAAAAGTTATTTTTATAATGAATTTTGGAAAGTTGATAATTATAGTGAGAAATACATTCAAGCATTAGGAAATTAAATGATAGAAAAAATACTGTCTGTTAAAGATGAAGTGGGATTACATGCTAGGCCTGCAAGTTTATTTGTAAAATTAGCACAAGAATTTGATGGAACAGTTTTAGTTAAATTTAAAAAAGTAAATAAAGAAACTGGAGATGAAGAGTTAGTTGAAAAAGACGGGAAGAGCATGATTGGTATTTTAAGTTTGGGTATTGCTAAAGATAAACCATTTACACTTGTTTTGGATGGAAATGATGAAGAGGTTTATATGTCAAAGTTTGAGGATTTGATCGAAAATGAGTGATGAGCTAAAAAACTTACTCTTGCAATCAAACAAAATCACAGATTCAGAAAAGTGGGATGTAGAGTACGATTCTCTTCCTGTTGTAATTGCAGAATCTACTGCAACTTTAGATGGCGCATTATCCAAACTAGATGAAGTTGGTGGATATGGTTATATTGCAACGTGGAGAAAAAATTTATTTGCCTTTAATACGAAATTACTATCAAAACGATGTGGGCTAATTGATGAAAACGGCAATTTGCTAAAAGCCGCAAGGGTTCCTAAAAATTAAGTATTATTTCTAAAATTATAAATTTGTAATCTAATAATTTGAATTGTATACATGGCGACAATCGTCACGCCTATTTTGATAATTTCTCTCATCCACCAAAGATTTTGCGGAATATCCATATTGTTTCCAATAGAACCACCAATTAGTCCACCAACTAAACCCGAAGATATAAGGAGTAAATAATCACGACTACTTGCTCTTTTGAGAAATAATGAAGCAATTAAACCATATACAAGCCAACCACCAAGTAAGGGGACTACTGCGTAAAATACTTCCATGGAATAATGTTAGTTGATTTGCCTAAATTATTTCTTTGCTATTTTTTTTACAATAAAAGATTCTATTCTTCTGTTGTCTAGCTCAGTTACCGTTACTTCTAAACCGTCAATAGTTATTTTTTCACCTTCTGCAGGAAGCTGTTCGGAATGACTTAAAAACAATCCACCAACTGTAGCGATATCTTTATCACTTTCCTCTAAACCAAAAAATTCTTCAAAATCATCAATGTCTGTTTTGCCATCTACTCTCCATTGACCAGGGCCTATTCTCCTAATCCCTAAGAACCTTTGGTCATGCTCATCAGGTAGGTCACCGACAAATTCTGAAAGGACATCTTTAATTGTTATGACACCCTCAATACCACCGTTTTCATCAATAACACAAGCAAAGCTTGCTTTGTTTTCTCTTAAGATATTTAGTGCGGATAAAACTGTTGTGTACTCAGGTAGATATATAACATCTTTTACTAAATTCTCTATCTCTACTGAATCAGAACTTGCTTTCAAGTTAAAAAGGTCTTTTACATATACGATTCCAAATGTGTCATCTAATGATTCAGACTTAGACACCGGCATTCTAGATATTCTCTTTTCATCTACTATTTGTTTTATATCGTTTATTTCAATAGGAAGTGATAAAAACAATACATCAACTCTTGGTGTCATAATCTCTTTAATTGGACGATCTGAAAAATCTAGCAATGAATCAATTATTTCTCTTTCTGCAGGTAATATCTGACCCTCCATTTCACCCAAAGCAGTTAGTGCCTGTATATCAGCTTCAGTTATTTCACCGTCACCATCCATATCCCCATCCCTAGATGTTCTGTCAATAGATTTTGTTATCAAGCTCGTAAATGGAGCAAAGACTCTTGATAAGAAATCTATTATAAAAGCAGTTCTTGATAGAAATTTAATTGGGTTTCTAGAGGCAATAGTTTTTGGGGTAATCTCTCCTGCAACTAAAACAAGCAGAGTAATAACTATTGTTGATAATGCAGACCCTGCAGTTTCATCGCCATCTAGAAAATTAACAAATAAAATTGTAGATAAGGAAGCCATTAATATGTTTACAAAGTTGTTAGCAACAAGAATTCCGCCAATTGTTTGCTCTAGGTCATCTTTAGCCTTCTTAATTTTATTATTTCTTTTTGAATCAGATAGTTGATGAATTTTTTCCCTAGGAACATAGGTTATTGCAGTTTCTGAGCCTGAAAGTAAAGCAGAGAAAAACAAGCAAATTGCTATAAGTGCGATTATTAGGTTAGTACTCAATATGTATTATTGATTTTAGAATATTATTCGTTTAAGTAAAAAGGTTTTTTAATTTAGTTTTTTCAAGAGGTTTAAGTAAATAGCTATCTGCTCCAACTCGTTTTGCTTGAAAACTATCTGCTTCACGGTCAATTAACAGGACAATAGTTGATTCAATAACCTTTTCACTTCTTTTTAGCTCTCTTACAATAGAAGGCCCACCGTTATTATTTACTTGCATGTCTACAAAAATGTAATCATATGAAATATTCATATCACTTGCATCTTCTAAGTGAGTAAAATTACACTCAAAATCAATTAATTTAATGAGTGAATCTTTTACCCATGTATTGTCGGTTATCAAGCAAATTTTCACAGTTTTAAAAGACTACTATCCTATATATTTAAGTATATAAAATGTTAAAACTATTACCCATATTATTTCTGGCAGTGATAAATACTGCGAATGTCAATATATTTGAAATTGAAGGTATTTTTTCTAGTGGCCATATCAATGCTCTTGAAAGATATGTTGATGAGAATAGTGAGAAAGAAAAGAACCTTTTTGTTGTGCAGTACAATGCCTCAGATGTAAATGTAAGTTCAATAGATGAATTACAAGTAATTCTAAACAACATGGATGCTCCAAAAGCAATTTGGGTCGGACCAAACAAAAGAGAAGTTGATTTGAGTGTCTTACGCAATTTTGATTTTGTAGGCTTATCTCCTGGAACAATTATTACAAATAATGAAGGCACAGGTTTATTTGAATCCATTTGCGAAACAAATACTTGTACCAACAATGATGTTTTAGTTTCAGCTGAGGAAGGTATTTATAAGGATTATTTAATCGTTGGTTCCATAGGAGCATTTGTGGAAAACTTAGGCAGTCAAGAGATACCGTCAAGAATTAGGCAAATATCTTTGAGTTTTGATTTAAGCTCTGAAGAAATCAATCAAATTAGATTTATTAAACCTTCGCTTTTTGAAAGATTTTATATTGCTATATCAAATCCTGTATTTACCTATTTATTTTTTGCACTTGGTTTTGCATTAATAGGCCTAGAACTCTTTGCAATAGGCCCTGGATTAATGGCATTTAATGGCGCATTGTTAATAGCTTTTTCTTCAATGACATTTCATGAGTACAACTTAAATTACATTGGTTTACTAATTTTCTTAGTCTCATTCTTGATGTTTATTAAAGTCCTATCTAGAGGTTTTTTTGGACCACTAGGAGTTGCTGCTTTGATTGTTATGCACGGATCGTCATTAATTATGTTTTCAGATTATTTACTCCGAATTAATTACTTTCTATTATTTGGCTCCTCGTCAATAATTGCTTTCTTCTACTTTGTTGCAATACCTACCGTAATTAGATCCCGACTTACTACTGATACAAGTGCTATGTCATCTTTAGTAAATTCCCAAGTTACCCTACTGGAACTAATTAACAACAATCAAGCACTAGTTAGATTGAACGGAAAAAAAATTGTTGTAGATAGGGCTGAAAGCAATTCTTATACTTTAAAAAATGAGTACAAACTTGTCGAAGAGGATGGAAAACTCATAATTTAAAGGTTTACTTCGCGAAAAAAATCTTTTTACAGATAGATTTCAGCGTTTACTGTTTACATATGCTTCAAATTAAAGTTTCAACTTGGCAGTACGATGCTCTATGCAGGCAACACAGTAGCAACCTATTCTTCCCACCTGCAACTTTTGAAAAAAAAGAAGATCGTGAAAAAAGAGAGGCCAAAGCAAAAGCTGTTTGTAGTGGGTGTCCGGTAAAATTCGAGTGTCTTGAAGAAGCAAATGAAATTTCCGAACCTTTTGGGGTTTGGGGAGGCCTTAATGAGGTAGAAAGAAAAAGAGAAGCAATCTACACCTAATTTATTTTTCTTCTTAAACCACTAGAGTCTATTTTTTGTGTCACTAACTCTTTATCTAAAAATTCTAAATATGGAATGGCATATTTTCTTGTAAGAGATGACTGTTCTTTAAAATCTGTTACTGAAAATTTATCTGGTAAAGAATCGATAATTTCGGTTAGTTGATTTTTATGGTCTTCCGAAATAACTATGTTTTTTGTAACTCTAAATAGACAACCATTCATAAATAAAGATTTAATTGCTTCTGTATTGTATTTCCTTAAATCCACTTCATTAACATTTAGTGCATTACCCAATTGGGATTTAAGTTCCGTAAGGAGTTGGCTATCTATATCTAATATCTTATTTTCAACAATTTGATCCTTCTGAATTTTTATGGATTTGAAGTCAACAATAAGTTTTTTTAATTCTTTTTCCTCTATAAAAAATATTTTATAAAAATAACTACCAACACCAGACTTATTAATTTCGATAATATTTGATTTAATATTTTCTTCTAAAGTTTTTAATTCATTGTTTTTAATGAAGAATTTTCCAATTCTTTTAAACCCCTCGCTGTTACTAGCTAATAGGTTTTCAGGAATTAAAGTAAATATCTCTTCTGAATTTATATTATCTTTCATCCGAAAATCTCTGTTTAATTTTTTTATAAAATAAATATTATTCGTTGAGTGAACAACACTTCCTCCGATGAACATTTTTTTAGACAAGTTATGTACTAAAACTTTTTGTAAACTCAGGACAGGAATGCTTTTTTCTAATTGCACAAGCAAGAACATTTTGTTGTCGATTTTAATGGTTCTACATTTCTTAATAATCTGAGTGTGTGTGCCAACATAAATTCTTAAAGTTCCTGTTTCCAAAAATAAAGCCGAATCTGTATTTGGTCTTATAAGCATATAAGTAGTTTTTTCAATTAATTGATTAGTTAACAAACTTCCTTTTTCTGGATCACTTTTATTCTTTTTTAAAGATATTGCAATTCTTGAAGATGATGTAATTAAAGTATTCAATTTTTGACCCACTGACTCTACTTCTCTTATGTCTAGTTGAGTTTGTTGATCATTTACAAACACCTTGTCAAAAATTATATTTTTACTTGCTGTTCCGGTAATTACTTTTCCTATCCCCTCAATAGAAAATACTCTATCAACCCACAAAGAAGGAGGATTTATATTTGATTCAGATTTGTTAAAAAATTCATAAATAATTTTTTGTACTGATTTTTTATCACTATTTATTGAACTAAACTCAACCAACGAGTAATTAATTTCTTTGAAGTCAATTAATTTATTTATCAATTCATTTTTGCCAAACACGGTATCTTTTTTATCTGTTTTAGTCAGGAAAAAGAGTAGATTATTAATTCCTAGATTTATGAGTGATAAAAAATGCTCTTCTGATTGTTGAGACCAACCTTGGGTTGAGTCAACACAAAACAAAACTCCATCAACGTTGGAGAAACCACTAATTGTATTTTTAAAATAATCGGAGTGACCCGGTACATCAACAATTGAGAATCTTATCTCGTCATAATCAAAGTATGTATAGCCAAGGCTAATGGTTAGGCCTCTTTGCTTTTCCTCTTTTAAGCGGTCAGTTTCTTGTCCTGTTAAGAAATTAACTAATGTGGACTTGCCATGATCAACATGGCCAGCTGTCGCTAATACGGTCATAATGAATTTAGAAATCTAGCAATTTCATCATCTTGATTTTCGAACACACTTCTCAAATCAATATTTATTTTTCCATCAACTACTCTTGGAATAATTGGATATTCATTGTTAATTAGTTTCATCAAAACATTTTCTGATTTACCAACATCTAGAACCATTACAGGAGAACTTAGAGTTATGTTTGGCAGCGTTCCACCCCCAATCAGGCTTTCACCGTTAATAATTTTGTGTTTTATATTGCTTTTTCCAGTAATTTTTTCAAATCTACTTTCTAGCTCCGAGTAAGTCTTTTTTAAAAGGTTCCAAAATGGAATATTCTCTTCATTCTTTTGAATATATAATTCTGTAGTTTTTTGAAGTTCATATAAAACTATATCTGAGCATCTGTAAGTTCTGAAGATGCTGAAGTTTTTTATTGAATTAATCAATTCGTTTTTTCCTGCAATTATTCCAGATTGCACTGAGCCAAATAACTTATCTCCAGAGAACATCACAATGTCAACGCCGTCTTTTATAGATTGCTGTACTCTAGGCTCTTGTTCAAATATGGATAGACTGTGTTTTGATAGAAAAGAGTTTTCAATGACTAGGCCACTACCCAGATCATGGATTAATAATGTGTCATATTTATTTTTTAATTCAGCAAGTTCAGCAATTCCAACTTCTTCAGTAAATCCAGTAATTGAAAAGTTGCTTCTATGAACTTTTAACACAACAGAGTTAGGATATTCTCTCAAGGCACCCTCATAATCACTTAAATGAGTTTTATTTGTTGTACCAACCTCTATTAAATTCATACCAGTTTCAGATATTATATCTGGAAGCCTGTAAGAACCTCCAATTTCAATGATTTCACCTCGGGAAACTATGACTGTATCTTTGCTATGTTTTTTTGCTAGACACAGTAAAGATAGGTATAGAGAGGAAGCGTTGTTGTTTACAAAAGCTACATTTTCAACACCTAATAAAACCTTCATAGACTCTGTTAAATAATCATTGCGATTACCCCTTGAAGCAGTTGTTAAGTCGTATTCTATATTTGTGTAATTTCCTGAAAAAGATACATTTACTGGAGATCTGCCTAAATTTGTATGAAGCACAGTACCGGTTGCATTTATAACTTCTCTTTGTTTTTTCAAACTTAGTTTGTTGATTAACAACTCGAACTCCTTTTTTGCATCTTCAGGATTTTTAATGGAAGAAAGAATATTTTTTGCGAATTCAATCTTTATATCTCGAGGGAGATTTGAGCTTGTTGATTCAACAAGGTTATTTACTGAAATATTTTCCATTACTGAGCAAGCTCTTCAAAAACTTTAGCTAATCGTCCAGTACAGGTTTCATCAACTAATGGAGGAAGCTTCTCAGATATTACAGAAATGAGTTTTTCAATTTCAGTTTTTGTTGGGGTGTTTTTTTCTTGAAGTATTAAAGGTGTCCCATCATCTGCAATATCATTTGTATCTTCACTTATAGGAATTTTGCCCAGCATTGGAAGAGCGAACTGTTCTGCTAGTGCATCACCTCCTCCTTGGCCAAATATATTAAATTTATCACCAGTGTTTGTTTCAAAGTATGACATGTTTTCAATTACACCTAAAAGAGGAATAAAACTTCTTTTTGCCATATCAGCAACTCTTGTTGCAACTTTTTGTGCCATTAGTTGGGGGGTAGTAACAACAATAAGTTCTGCTTGAGGTAGCAATCTACTTAATGCCATTTGAATATCACCAGTACCTGGAGGAAGGTCAATTATTAAGTAATCAAGCTCTCCCCACGCCACATTTGTCAGAAACTGTTCTAATGCTTTACTCAACATTAACCCACGCCACATGAGGGCAGTATCTTCATCACTAGTAATGAGTCCGGTTGAAATTACTTTTAAGTTGTCATACTCAAATGGAATCATTAGCTTCTCTTCATTTGCTTCGATTCTTCCCTTAATTCCAAGAAGTCGAGGAATTGAAAATCCCCAAATATCAGCGTCTAGAAGTCCTGTTTTAAATCCTTTTTTTGATAATCCAAGTGCGATATTTGTTGATAAAGTAGATTTTCCAACCCCGCCTTTACCGCTACCTATAGCAATTACTCTTGTTCTTGGGTCAATCTTTGTTGGTTGAGCATTTTCTCTTGCTTTTTTTCTTGCCTTTTCCATAACGGTAGTTCTGTCTTTTTGATCCATAGCAACAACATTGATTTCAACTGTTTCAACATTTTCAAGTAAAGTTAGTTTTCGAGTGATTTCTTTTTCAATTTGGCTTCTCATTGGACAATCTGCAATGGTTAGCGCAAGGTCTATTTTGACTGTTGATTCTTCATGATCAACTTTTTTCACCATCCCAAGCTCAACAATATTAGCTCCTAACTCAGGATCAAACACTGTAGATAAGTGTTTAAGTAATATATCACTCTGTGTCATACAAATATTCTAAGTACATTTGTGAAAGATGTAATTATTAATTTATTGAATATCTAGTTTCTTGTTATAATCAAATTATGGATATACAAATAAAATCTTCAAGAGCAGTACTCGCAACAGATAGTGCTGTAAAAAAACTTATTGAACTTAAATCAGAGGAAACAGCAGAAGAAAGCTTTCTCAGAATGGGAGTAAAACCAGGAGGTTGCTCTGGCTATTCATATGAAATGTTTTTTGATACAGATAAATTTGATGGTGATGTTATAGAAGAGTATGAAGGAGTCAACATTGTTGTTGATGGTCAAAGCTTAGAACATATTAAAGGAGCGACTCTAGATTACAAAGAGGGGTTAATGGAAACAGGTTTCTCCATTGAAAATCCAAACGTATCTAGAACATGCGGCTGCGGTAATAGCTTTAGTTAAATTTATATCCGACTGAGTGTACTGTTTTAATCCAATTATTTCTTTGGTCACCTAGCTTTGCTCTTAGCCTTCTAACATGAACATCAACTGTTCTTGCACCACCGAAATAATCGTAACCCCAAACCTTTTCTAGAAGCTGCTCTCTTGACCAAACATTTTCCTGGTTCTCAACAAAAAACTTTAATAACTCATATTCCATGAATGTTAGGTCGAGTAACACATCACCCGCTTTAGCTTCATATGTTTTTAAATTAATACTGAGGTCTTTGAATTCAAGTATTTCTGAATCACTATCACCTACTAGTGCGTGAACTCTTGCACCTACTTCTTCTAATTTGCTATTACTCGAGATTAATTCAATTTGAGGGTTTTGAATTAGGTCAACTGTTTGTTCAAAATCTACTTCATTAACAATAATTAAAGTAGGAAAAGGTTTAGTGGAGGATTCTAAATCTGACAAATTTTTCTTAGTTTCACCGTATTTAGAAAGTGATGTTATAACTAAATGTATTTGTTTTGGGTTTTGTATATTCTTCAAGATGAGTTTTTTTATACCAGAAGACTTTAATAAGTCTTCGAAGTTTTTATGTTCTTTATCTATGTTTATATATGTATCTATCATCTCGAAACAATTATTTAATAATTTTGTAACAACATTGCTTGAAATATATATTACATTATTTTCATGAAGATAAAAGCAGAATATATATGGATTGACGGTCTAACTCCTACCGCAAAATTAAGGAGTAAAACAAAAATAATCGATCAAGGAACTGAGCCTCCTATATGGGGTTTTGATGGTTCTAGTACTCAACAAGCAACAGGTGACCAATCTGATTGTGTATTAAAGCCAGTTGCACAATTTCCTGATCCAATTAGAGGTGGCGAAAACATTTTGGTGATGTGTGAAGTTTTGAATGTAGACATGACACCACATGCATCAAATACTAGAGCTGCATTGGTAGAGTCAGCTGAAAATTTTGGTGAGTTCGAGCCTTGGTTTGGAATGGAACAAGAATATACATTTTACGAACAGTCTTATGACTCACTTAAATACGGTCAACCTTTAGGATTTCCACCATCCGGTTATCCAGCACCCCAAGGTGGTTATTACTGTGGTGTCGGTGCTGACGAAGTTTATGGAAGAGATATCTCTGAAGCTCATGCAACTGCATGTATGGAAGCTGGATTAGGTATTTCAGGTACAAATGCTGAAGTTATGCCTGGACAGTGGGAGTTCCAAATTGGACCTGTAGGAGCACCAGACATTGGTGACCAAATTTGGGTAGCAAGATGGTTGCTTTACAGAATAGCTGAAGATTGGAATATATCTGCAACTCTAGATCCAAAACCAGTTAAAGGTGATTGGAATGGTGCTGGTATGCACACCAACTTTTCGACAAAACAAATGAGAGAAGATGGCGGATACGATGCAATTGTTGCTGGATGTGAAGCTCTTGGTAAAAATGCTGATTTGCATGTAAAAAATTATGGTGCAAATATCGAAGACAGGCTAACAGGTGACCATGAAACTCAAAGTTTTGAAACTTTTTCTTATGGAGTTAGTGATAGAGGAGCATCAATAAGAATCCCATGGCAAGTAGAGGTAGATAAAAAAGGTTATCTAGAAGATAGAAGACCAAATGCTAATGGAGATCCTTACGTCATTGCAATGTTAATGATTGATACAGTTTGTTCAACAGCTTCTAGCTAGAAGCTGTTGCAACAATTTCAGAAATCTTTTCTATTAGTTGATCAAGATTTTCATTAAATGAATCAAGAGCAGATGCTCTTCTTTCTCCAGTATCAGATGATTCAAGTCCAGCTTTAAGCTCAACTGTATCTTCATAAACTAGAGTTACTAACGTTTTCAACTCTTCATGACTTGTCACTAAGTTTGCATATGTGCTTGGAGGTCCAGGATTGGAAACTGTTTCAACAAACTCATTCCATTTAGCTATAAAAACATCGAATTCATCTTTTGCTTCTTGATAAGTGACTGTTTTGTTATCCCAGTTATCATTTGCTTGCAATACTTCTTCACCGAGACTAATTGCTACTATCCTTTCTCCATTAATTTCCTCAAGATATGAAATGTAATCATCTGGCAATGTTGTAGTGGTTGTAGTTGTAGTGGTATCTTCTGTTATCTCCTCTGGTAGAGTTTGAACAGTGGTATCTTCCACAACAATATCCAAGTCATTATTTGTTGCAACTCTATTGATAAATGTGTAGGTTGTAGCAATCATACCAATTAGTACTAGTGGTAAAACTATTCTGCCTGGCTTTGGGTCTGGATTAAAGGTTTCCATAGCTACATTGTATCAAACTTATTTAATATATCGTTATTAATCATATTCCAATCAGATGATTCCTCTTTTGTAATTGTTAAAAAACCAGGACCAGTAAAAATTGAGAGTATTCCATCAATCTCAATTAAATCTTTGGCGACACCCTTAATGTTTTCACTATCTTTTTTTATATATGTAGCAATTTCATAGTTATGTTCAATTAAAATTTTTTTAGCACTTGGGTTTGGTGTGTCTATTAAATCCATATTTAAATAATATTTTAATATAAAAAGAACTAATATGTCTGTATGCAATACGAACTTAGTAATTTAAGAAAAAACAATATTAGTTTGAGTCGTAGTCAAATTTTTCCAATTATAGGTTTGTATTTCTTTGTTTTGGGCACATCCATGCTTGGTTTCTCAGTATATTTATTTCTTGAGTCGGCTGGGCTTGTAGAACAAACACTTATAAATTGGAATGGACAGGGATTATTTTGGTCATTTATTACATTCTTTGCTTCTCTTTTTATTTTGTTTATACCTGTAGAGTTTTTTGATAAATACTTCATAGAAAACAGATCTTTCAGAAACCTTCTGACCAATATTGTTTCTGTGATATTTATATCCCTTTTTTTTCTAATAGTGTTTCAAGTTTTACTTAGAAATCAAAATATTTTTGTAAATGAATATTTAGTCATTGCAAGAGCTGTATCGTTTTCGGGTTTTATAGCAATTCCATTATTACTATTTTTATTTCACAATTTTGGAAGAAATATCTATTTAATCAATAATAATACGTATGCCTTTACATTAATTTTCTGGATATTAACTACTCAGATATTTTTATAATTACATTTCATCAACAGGTAGTATTCCAAGGCAAAACATTGTGTTGTGACTTGTAGTCAAAAAAAGATTGATTATATAGAGCTTTGAAGCCATTTGGTTTGGATCTGTAATGCTTGTAAGTTTTTCATTTTCATAAAATTGATTAAATAAATTAGAGATTTCGTAAAGATAATTTGCAAGATGATGTGGTTCATTTAGTAAAGCTGATTGTTCAAGGTAATGAGAGAATAAAAACAATTTAGAAAGTAACTGTTTATCTGTTTTGTTGAGTATCAATTCTTTGATTTCTTCCTTTTGATTGTCTATAGTGTCTTTTAATTTTTTTGCTCTAACCTGTGAATACTGAATATATATACCCGTCTTCCCATTAACGTTTGTAAACTTTTCTAAATCAAATTTGTAGTCCGTTTTTCTATTGGTGATTAAGTCACTAAATGTGAGAACAGAATTGGTTAGGTGTGTAATTGTAGAATCACTTAATGTATTATTAATATTTTTTATATAGTTATAAGTTTCATCAAATAATTCATTAAGAGGTTTTGTACCACCCTCCCTTGTTTTAAAAGGATTTCCCTTACTATCATTAAGCGTTCCATAGGAAACATGCTCATGATATAAATCATTAAACTCAAAAAACTTGATTGAATCAAATAATTGCTTAAAGTGCAGTGATTGACGATTATCAACAATGTAAAATGCTTTATCATATAAGATATTTTTTTGTCTATACAAAATAGTTGCTAAATCTGTGGTTATATATAGGTAAGACCCATCTGATTTAGTAATTAAAACTTTTGGATCAGCCTCTTGGGCACTAATTAAGGCACCTTCATCCTTGATTACTTTTTTATTTTTAACTAAGTCATCTATCATTCCAGGGATTAAATCATTGACATCACTTTCTCCCAGCCAGAAATCAAATCTATGATTTAAGGTTTTAAAATCTTTTTCAAGGCTTTCCACAGAAGTGTTCTTTATTATTTTCCAAACATTGAGCATATTGTTATCTTTATTATTTAAAAGTTTGTTAATCTCTTGAGCCCGGTTTTTAAAATTGTCATTTTGCTTGTATTCCTCACTTGCCTTTGGGTAAATCACTTCTAATTGATTAGAGTCAATACTCGCTGGATCTATATTTTCTTTTTCTAAATATGAAATGATTTGCGCAACAGGCATACCCCAATCTCCTAGATGAATGTCACTTACAACTTCATTATTAGTAAAAGAATGAATGTTATAAAGGCTTCTCCCAATATTTAAAGTACGCATATGTCCAACATGTAGTGGTTTACCAATATTTGGTCCTCCATAATCAAAAATAATTTTATGTTTTTTATTATTGATAAAATCATTTTCTGAGTTGGTTATTTTGTTCATAAGGAACCTGTGATTTAAGCTCAAATTAATAAAGCCAATGTCATTTTTATCAACAGTTTCAAAAATTTGTGACTCTTTGATTATTTCTACAATCTTTTCTTGGAGTGTTGAAAAAAATTTTTCTTTGTTGTGTTTAACTAAATTATTAATTTGTAAATCATATTCATCTATTTTTGAAAGCCTAAATTGTACATCTTCATCTAAATTGAACACTTTTAATTCCTTAGTTATGGAATCAATTAAATTTGTGTAAATATTATTCATTAAGCTAAAATTCTAACCTTTATTTTAATGCTTATCTGCGAAACAATATCTGTCTGAAAAAGTAAACCATAAATAGAGTGTTGTCAATTAAATATCTTTTATAGAGTCTTTTTGGGTCTTGCACTAATCTCAACAACCACTCTAATCCTATATTTGCTACCCACTCAGGTGCTTTCTTTTTTGTTCCTGCTACCCATTCAAACACACCACCAATTCCTACAAAATTTAAATTAGTATCCATTGTTATATTCACTTGATCAATAAACATTTCTTGTTTTGGAAAACCGAGTGAAACCCATACAATATCAGCATCAATATTTTGTATTTCCTCAGCATACTTTTCTATAAGTTGGTCAGACTCCATAAATTCAGGACAAATGTAGCCGCTAATTTGAATTTGAGGATAATCTTTTTTGAGATTTTTAATCATTAATTCTGTTGTAAGTTCATCACTACCAAAAAAATAATGACTGAGATTTCTGTCCAAGCCATCTTCTATAGTTTGCAAAAAAACTTTATATCCATCAACTCTTGGAAAATTTTGTTTAGTCAATATTGAGAGAGCTTTCGCAACAGGAAAACCATCTGGTGTTCTAATTGTAAAATTGTTGATTAAATCTGCAATATGAGAGTTCCTGGCACTTCGTACTAACGTGTTCGCGTTACAAATAGCAATTCTATTTCCAGCAGTTGTATTTAATATATTTGAAACCTCATCAATGCTTGTTTGAGACACATTTGTTTGCAGCACCTTAGTAGTTTTCATTGTTGCAACTATTATATAAGTATTAAATATAGATAAAAAGAAATTCTTGCGCCTGT
>Ga0222719_10002632_pt1 | contig 16306 bp, 17 predicted proteins | sample C33_34DmetaG_FD_165039 | JGI IMG/M metagenome (GOLD analysis project Ga0222719, IMG submission 165039) | Estuarine water microbial communities from San Francisco Bay, California, United States - C33_34D | ecosystem: Environmental > Aquatic > Marine > Unclassified | place: USA: California... | reverse complement strand
GATGTGGTGTATGTGGCGTGCGGTTGCGCCACCGGTTCCCACAAGTGGGACGGTGCCGCCAAGACCAGCCTGACTGCTAGTGGTACTGGGAACTGGCAGGACGATCTGCTGTCTCCGACTACTGGCTATATGCCTTCGGCTCATCATGTTGCCACGCACAGCGAACGGCTGTGGGTGGCATATACCCGTGAGGATTCGGTTGATTATCCGGATCGGGTGCGTTTCTCGCACCCGTTGTTCCCCGAATCATGGCGTGAAAATGATTTCATTGATATTGTTGGTGGTGGCCGTGGCATCACCGCTTTGGTGCCGTATGCCGGTCACATTCTGGTGTTCAAAGAACACGCAGTGTACGCTATTTTCGGCTACAGTGACGACACTTTTCAGGTAGTTACGATCACTGAGGAGTTGGGTGCTGTAAGCCCTTCGGCGGTGGCACAGACAGAAGAAGGCATCTTCTTTTTTGACGGGCAGAATGGTTTGTTCAAGTATGATGGCCGGTCTGTCCAGTATATGTTTGAGTCATTGCGTCCGTTGTTTGATATCAACGAGTATAACGATGCGGCTTTGTCTAAGGTCAAGGTGTCGGCGGTCAACCGCAAGGTGTATGTGTCATTGCCGACTGGTGTGTCCACCAGTGCGGAAACGTACGGGATGATTGGTGTCAACTACAGGGATTCCGGCATTTTGTATTCGGGTGGCGGCCTACTGTATGACGCCTTGGGTGTGACGTATGATGATAATGATGTGAAGTGGGATGGCGACACACAGTCAACCGATGTGACTGTAACGTATGTGTGGGATTCTACGTTGGGTAAGTCTGGTGCTTGGACCAAATATCAGATTGGTGATGGGTTTGGTTTGGGTGCTGGCACCGCGTTTGTAGACGCCAACAATAATTCGTTTGAATTGTTTGTTCATCCAACCAAGCCGCAGGTTTTCTATTTCGACCGGACGTTGTATACGGATAATGTGTTGGGTTATTCAACCCCGTTTACGTCGTTTTATGTGACGGCTTGGCAGGATGCCGGGTCGGCACATACAAAGAAGTTTTGGCGGCGACCTGAGTTTGTGTTGAACCGTGAGTTTGCGGCATACGATTTGAATGTGGCGGTGTATCGGGATTGGGATTCGCTGACGTTGAAGCGACAGTTTGATGTGCCGTCCGGGGGGTTTAGCGGGTCTGGTTCTCCGTCCCAGTGGGTGTCGTCGTTTGGTTCTGAGGTTGCCCGTGGCAACAGCCTTGGGTTGGGGCGTGCCGTTCAACTGAAGATCAGTGGCCCGGGGTCTGCTACTTGGGGTGTGAATGGTGTGACGTTCAATTATAATCCACGGGGTTATAAGCCGTGAGGCGGGACGAACCGTGGTTCGCCCCGCAACTCACGAATTTGCGTGGCCCTGACCAGTTGCCGTTACGCAACATTTTCTTGTCGTTGACCGAGTATTTGCGTCGCTATTTTGCGTCTAATGTGGGGCATTGGTTGACGGTTGAAGGGACGACTGATGCTGATGGGGAGTTGACGTTTGCTCATGGGGCACCGTTTACTCCGTCGAATGTGCAGATCACCGAGTCGTTTGTGGGTGCCAGCACCCACAATCAGGGGTCGTTTCATATTGATTCGGTTGATGATACGAATATCACTGTCCACTTTCTGGTATCAACTAGCGGTAATGATCGGGATAATACGGATGTCCATATTTATGTGCTATGTTTGCCGTAACCTGTGGATAACTAGAACGATATAGGTATTTGTGATGGCTAGTAGTTTGTTGACTTCCACACCTGATTTGATGGCACGGGGTTCCCGTGCCTCGTTTGCCGACCCGCAGGGCTATGGTTTGGGTGAGGCCGCTCAACGCCGTCAGCGTGAGCAGGCATATCTCAGGTCCCAGTTACAGCGTGCCGGTTTGGGTGCGGAGACACAGCGGAGCACCCGTGATGTCACTAGGGCGTACAAGCAGGGGGCTGAGCCGCAGATCACTGGTTATGCTCAGCGTGGTCTTGGCAGGTCCGGCATTTTCAACAGGGCGATGCAGGATTATATTAGCCGGTATCAGCGTGGTGTGGGGGATATTGCTCAGCGTCAGCAGTTGGGTGAGGCTGGTATCCAGTTGGGTGAGCAGATTTCGGCTGAGGATTTGCAGGATGCGTTGGATAGGTTGCGGTTGAATACTCAGTCGCAGATTATTGCTGATGCGGCGGCGTTGCGTGATTTTGCGCCGATGACCGGACTGTTCAGTTAGGGGATTGTAATGGCAGAAGATTATTCAGACCCGTATGGCAGGCCGGTAACTGGTTACGGTTTTGGACGGGGCGGCGATGTGCCGACTAGCACTAGTCGTGTTCGTCGTCCGGTTTATTTGAATACTGCTGTGCCTCCTTCTCAGCGTAATACTGTGTTTGCTCAGGCTCCGATGCCGTCGGTGGATGCTTTTACTTCGGCGTTGACTAGCCGCCCCGGCGGTTTGGGGGGTTTGGGTACGGTTGAGCCGGGTCGTGGCTGGACCCGTGAGGATCAGTTGAAGTTCCGTGAGTTTGTTCCGTTGCCTGATGTTGCCGGTGTGCCGTCGGGCGGCGGGGGCGGGGGCGGTGGCCCCAGCCGTCAAGATTTGATTGATGCGGCGTTCGGTAATCTTCCTGATTATGCCGGATATATGCCGGAGGCCGACATGCAGGCGTTGGCCGATTATTATGGCGGTCAACGGTCTGCTTTGGAGAATGTGTATGCGGCCCAGCGTGGCCGCATCGGTGATGTTTCTGCTCAGGCGTTGGCGGCATTGTCGGCTATTGATCCGCAGGCCGCTTTCGTGTATGATGTTGGTGGCCCGACGATCCCTGATGTGGAAGTGGATTATTTGCGGGCTTTGGGTGCGTCTGCAGATCCTGTCTCTGCCGAAGCAGAGTTTTCCCGCAATATTTTGGGTTACCAGTTGAACGCCTCGCAGAGAGCGGCGGAGGGTATGGCCGCCAGTTTGGAACGTGAACGGCAGGCCCGTTTGGCGGCCAGCCGTTTGATGGAGCAGGAGGGCTATACACGGGCCGAGCAGGCCCGTGCGGCGGCGTTGGCTGATTTGGCGGCCCGTCAGGCACGGGAGGAAGCGGTTATTCGTGAGCGTGTCCGGCAGGCTGACGAGGAACGTGCTCGGCGTGATGCAGAGTTGGCTCAGTTGCGGTTGGAGTTTGAATTGGCGGGGGTTGCCTGATGGCTGACGGTGATACTCCGATGACTCAGGCGGAACGTGATTCGTTGTTGGCCCAGTTGGGTGGCAATTTGTATCCGGGTACGTTGTCTGGTGTGAAGCGTACTACGATGTCGCAGTTGTTGGACCCTGAGTTGTTGACTGCTATTGGTGTAATCAGCCCTGATTATTTGTCTGAGGCGCTTCAGAGTTATGTGGATACGGAGACAGCGGGGCGGTTGACTGAAGCGATCCGTGATTATGAGGTCAAGTTTGCGGACATCCAAGCGAAGTATGCTGGACCTGATTTTATTAGTGCGGCTGAACAGAATTTGGATGGGCTTGTTGGGCAATATCCTCAGGTTGCAACTTTGATGGAGCAAATCAAGGCGGGGCAGATTTCTCCTGATGAGGCTAAAGAGTCAATTGTTTCTTCGTTGGGGGTTGATTCTGATGATGTTGCGGGCCAGCAGATTGCAGATGTTATTGGTGGGAATCTGAAGGCGTTTGGTAGAGATTTTGCGAACTATCAGCAGGATTTGTTGGAGTATAATACTGTTGATTTGCCAAAGTATAATCAGGAGATTAGGGCGTTGGGTGATCCGCCTACTGCCGAGTCGTTGGGCATTACCCGTGAGTCGTTGAGAGCGCAGTTTGCTAAGGATATGGGTATTCCGGGGTTGGCGTTGTTGCCTGATCCGGGGGCGACTTATGATATTGCTCCTGAGGAGATGCGTCAGTTCCGTAAGCCGACTCAGGCTGGGACTGATAAACGTTTGTTTGAGAGCATGTTGGCGGCTGGTGCTGGTCGGGATATTCCTCGGTCTGCTACGCCCCGTTTGACGGGTCGTGCCACTCAACCTAGTGTTTCCCGTGCTGCTATGGGCAAGGTGTTGGAGGGTGATCCGTTAGGTCGTACGGTTGACACTCCGGGTTTTGGTCGTGGGACTGAGGGTGTGCAGGTTGAGCGTCCTCGTCCTACCGGTTATGTTGCCCCGTCGTTGGAACGTGATCTGGCTAGGTATGCGATGCAGGATTATGAGAGTTTGATGGTTGATGCGATGTTGCGTTCTCAGCAGTTGGCCGCTAAGGGTCGTACTCCGTTTGAGGATGCTTTGCGTGAGGCGCAAATATTTGCACGAAAGGCTAGATAATGGCTGTTATTCGTAGCCCTTTTTCTAGGGTTCCGAAGCCGGTTGATACTAGCGGGGCCGCAGAGTATTACCGTAAAGTTTTGGGTCGTGATATCAGCGATATTTTGCCCTCTGGTGTCTCTGCTCCTGTTGATGATGAGGTTGTGCAACCGGCAGATGTGCCGGTTGCGCCTCCGTCGGGTCGTAAGCCTATTGATTATTCACGGCTGATTGCCGGTACGCCTGTTGCTCCTGTTGTTGGCGGAGACAGGCGGGGTGCGGATGTTCCGTCAGAGTTGGCTGGGCCGTTGGCTGGGGCATTTGGTCAGGTTCGTGCTGATGTTGTGGACGCTGAGGAATCTCAGGGCATTATGGGCCGGTTGGAGGATATTGCTGGGGGTACGGTCCCCGGTGTTCTTTCTAGGTTGACTCCCGATTTTGTTTCTGAGCCGTTGAAGAAGATTACCAGCGAGTTGCTTCAACGTCCGAAGCAAATGTTGCAGGCTGGTTTGGAGGAAACTGTAAAGTCCAAGGTGGAGGGGCCGACACCGTTGCCGGTGAATCCTTTTACGTTTGACTACAAGGAGTGGTGGCGTAAAAGTTGGGATGACGAATACAATATTGATATTGCTCCTGTAAGTAAGGCTTTGGGCAAGGAGACTATTGGCACCCAGTTGGTGGATAAGCCGCTTGATTTTATTGTCGGTGAAATTCTGCTTGATCCTTTGACGTATCTGACGTTGGGTGCAGGTAAGTTTGCTGGTTCGGCTGGCCGTTCTGCGTTGGGTGCCGAGATTTCGTCTAATGGTAATTTGATTGCACAGTTTGGTGATGATGCTGTGCAGTCGGCGGCGGCTACTGTTCAACGTTTGGGTGAACATGCGTTGCCTGACGCTATGCGTCGCAACCTTATCAATCAGGGTGTGATGGATGAGGCCGGTTTCCGTTTGTTTGGTCAGGTTCTTCCGGGTACTGCTGGTGCGGCTGGTGCTACGGGTCGTGGTTTGGCTGGCGTTCGTGCCGAAGTCGGCGATATTGTTGGAAGGTTTCCGGGTTCCACCAAGTTTTTGGGTGCCGGTAGCCGTCGTGGTTTGTCGGAGATTGCCCGTGGTTCCGACATGTCAACGCAGGAGATTGCGTCAGCGTTCGCCAAGTATCGTGCGTCTGTTTCGTCTAAGGCTAATGCCGCCCAGTGGTCGGCTGAAACTGTTAGCGGTCTAAGGAATCTTGCCAGAGAGTTGGATGAAAGCCCTTACAGCGCACAGATTTTGGATTATGCTGAGGGGCTGGTTGATGATGCGGTTATGCCTGACGCTAACGCTTTGCGTTTGGGTCAGGAATTGCGTAGCCAGTATGACAATATTCTGTCTAGCGCCAATCAGTATCGTACTGCTTTGATGACTGAGCATGGTGCTGATGTGGGGGTAATCAGCAGGATTAGCGATTATGCTCATCACACTTTGACGCAGGAAGCCAAGGATTTCATGCGTTCCCGCAGGGCGTACAGTGGGCGGTTCAAGTCTATCAGGGATGAGATGGGCATTGATTTGGATGACACCGCCAACTTTATGCGTGCCCGTGTTCTGGGCAAGGGTAAGGATTGGTTGGGTTCACCGTTGCAACGTGGCGGCATCAGCGAAATCAATGAGCGTTCGCTGGATCAGTTGGGTTTCAAATGGTTTGAGGATCGTCCCGGTACCGCCCTGTTGAAGTATGTGGAGGGCATGGGCACGGAGATTCGTCGCACCATGTTTATTGATGATTTGTTCCGGTTAGCACCGGACCAAATTGCTCCTGTTGCCAGAAGGGTTATTACTGACAAGACTTTTGCTGAGCGTGCCGCCAATGCCGGTGTCCGTATGAGCAGGTTCTTGGATGATGTGAACAGAAAGATTGTTGGCAAGCCCGATTCTGTCTATGCCGAATCTGAAAAGAGTTTGCAGAATATTTTGAAGGCAACCATTGAGGTTGCCGACCCGCAGTTTGCGTTGTCTGCTAAGGCACGACAGGCTGTCGATAGTTTGTTGCCTGAGGTGTTGGCTCAGAAGCGTGCATTGGATGATTTGAGGACGTTTGCTGAGGCCACTAGCGAGGGTTTGCGCAGACAGTACGACGAGATTATTCGTCCGTTGCAACAGCGGTTGGATTTGTATTCGTCGGCTGTTGATCAGGCTGATGCTGGTCGTGCGTTGGCTAAGGATTGGTTGTTGGCTCGTCATGCGGAGTTGTTGCCGGATGTTATTTCTCGTCCGTCGCAACCTCAGCAGTTGGCGAATCAGATTATTCGTGAGTTGAATAGTCGTTTGTCGGGTGCGGCCCGCCAGTCGGCGGTACGCAAGGCGCAGGAAGCCGCCGGTCGTACCCGTCAGGATTTGATTTTGGATATGCCGGGGTTCCAGACGGCGTTACCTGAGGCTCGCAGGGTTGCCAAGGAATTGCCTGCAAAGGTTCGTGCGGCTCGCAATAAACTTCAGCGGGCGTTGGCTGATGATCCAGTGTTGCGTGAGTACGCTAGTTATGAGGAAAAGTTTTTGCGGTTGGCTACCGAGTTTGATAAGGCGACTGCTTTGGCTGGTCAGCGTGAGGCGTGGGCTTCTAGTGTTGGCCGGATGTTTGACGAGAACATTGATTCGATCCGTAATCTTTTGGGGGATATGCCTGTTGGCGCTAATCCTGCACCTATCGCAAAGAAAGCGTTGATGTGGGATAATGTTGAGATGGTGCCAATTGAGGCTTTGTCTAGGATTCCTGCTGGTAATGTTTTGCGTTATGATGTTGCGGAGTTGGCCCGTGATCTTACGGTAAATGGTTTTGATAATCCTATCATTTTGAATTATGGCAGGAAGGACGGTAGGGCTTTTGTTGCTGAAGGTAACCACAGGTTGCAGGCCGCCATTGACGCAGGGTTCACGCATGTTCCGGTGCGTGTAAACAGGGTTCAATCCGTTGATGTTGGTTCGTCTGTTAGGGGTTGGACTTCCGCTGGTCATGTTCCTGCTGAAATCAAGCCGTCCCAGATTATGGATTTTGAACCGTTGCCTGCTGGTGCTGTCAGGCCGGAAGGCCCGACAGTTGATGCTGTTGCCGCTTGGGTGCGTAAAGCCGACCGGACCCTAGCCCAGTTGGACATGATTGATATGTCCGCTGGCGAGAAGGATTTGTGGGAACGTTTGTTGAAACAAATTCTGGACAGTGAAGCCAGTATCGCCAAGTCGGAAAACAGATTTGTTCGTGAGTTGTCTGAGAACGCTTTTACTGCACCGAAGGTTACTGCCGTGATGCGTGAAATGAAAGATAACTGGCAGGAGTTGTCGGGCAGGTTCCAAGACATTCAGGTTTCCCCAGAGTTGAAAGCCCAATTGAAAGAATGGGAGGAAGGCATCCAGCGTATGGGCACCTCCCAGTTTCAGGCCGAGTTCAGCAGGGCGTACAACAAGTATTACAGGTGGTTCAAGTCTACTGCTATTTTGACTCCGGGCTTTACGGTTCGTAACGCTATGACTGCGGCGTTCAACAATACGGTCGCTGGTGTTGACCCTAAGGATATGGTGAACGGTGTCAAGTTTGCCCGTGCAGTCCGTGAACGTGGCGGCATTTGGGGCACTCAGGGCCGCAAGGAGATTCGTACCCGTGGCGGTGCGTCTACCGTTATGCGTCGGCTGGGTTTGGACCCGCAGGAAGCAGAGATTTACGATAATGCTTTCAAGGCTGTCCTTGCCTCTGGTGGCGGTCAGGCGATTGACGATGTGGTTCCTCACATCGGTCAATCGACACGGGTGTTTGATAACAAGTTCCGTCAGTTCTTGTCGGATCGTGGCTATGGTTTCCGTCCGTTCCGTGGCGAGTTGTCTGATGCTTCACGACGGTTGAACGGTACGGTTGAGATGGCGGCCCGTATGGGCATGGCGTTGGATGGCGCACGCAAGGGTTACAGTGTGATGGAAAATGCGGCACGCATTTCCCGTTACCATTTCGATTACACCGATCTCAGCCGGATGGACGAGATGACCCGTAGGGTCATCCCGTTCTGGTTGTTTATGTCCCGTAACGTGCCGTTGCAGTTGACGAATATGGTTGCTAGGCCGGGGGCATACAACGCTTGGAACAATCTGCGTGAGTCCACCGAACAGTATGAGGACCCGTTGATGGCTGATTGGCGCAGACAACGGGGCGGTATCAGTTTGCCGTGGGGTGCGGTGTTTGATTTCGATTTGCCGTTCCAAGATGTGCAAGGCCAGTTGGAGGCGTTCACTCCTAGTTCCATGGCTGGGTCTGCTACCCCGATTCTGCGTGCACCGGTTGAGTTGATGACCGGCAACCGTGTTGCGTTTGGCACTAGTTACCCATATTCCTCTGATTATAGGGGTGCCGGTTTGACTGATTTGCCTGCGGCTTTTGCTGGTTGGGTTGGTGGCACGCTGGGCATGGAGGGCGGTACAGTGATGGGACCTGAGGGTCCGTTGGTTACTGAACGGTTTGCTGGGCCGCTGGCTGGTTTGGCTCCGCCTCTTCAACAGTTGCAAAGGGTTGGTGCCGCCGCACAAATTCCGCAGGATTTGTTGGGCGGTCAGGAATCATACTATGAGCGTGACCCGTTGTCTACTTTGCTGTCGTATGGTGGTTTGGGTTACACTGAGATTACCCCTGAGGAACGTGAACGCACAGTACGTTCCCGCCAGTATGATTTGTTGGAAGAGTTGGACAAGTTGCGGCAGACCGGGAAGTTGAGAGAGCGATGAGTTGGAAAACTTTTATTGACGTATCAAAGTGGCAAGGCCACATTGATTGGGATGTTATGAAAGCGTCCGGTGTCGATGCCGTCTACATGCGTGCCTATAACGGCACCCGCAAGGATGAGCGTTTGGATCAGTATGCCGAAGGTGCCCGACGGGTCGGGCTACCGTTCGGCTTGTATACCTATTGGCGACCGAAGTATACCGCTAGGGATCAGGTGGACCGTCTGTTGGCCGCTCATGCGGAGACAGGTGCTTCGTTGATTCCGATGATTGATGTTGAGCATGGTGACGAGAAGCCGCCTACGGTGATCGGCCAGTCGGTCACTGAGGGTGTCCGTCTGGTGGAGGAACGGTTGGGTGTGGCCCCGGTTATTTATACGGCGGCATGGTTTTGGAACCCTGCCGTCAAGGGTGCCGAGGTGTCGCATTGTCCGTTGTGGCTGGCCCGCTACTCTACGCCTCAGCCTCCGGTTGACCCGAAGAACTGGCCGGATTTTGCGTTGGATTATAAGCAACCTGCGGTGCCTGCTGGGTGGCATACTTGGGATGCTTGGCAGTTCAGTGCGGACGGAAACTTCCGTGGCGCTACTTACGGTACGTCCTCCAGCCATCTTGATTTGAACATTATGCGTCCTGATTCTTGGGCACGGTTCCAAACGAACCAGCCTAAGCCGGAACATCCCCCCACCGAAATTCAATATTCTAAGGATTATGAGATGAAGATTGTTAGCCCCGTCCGTGTCTATGATTCACGCCATATGGGTGTGCACACTAAGGGTGAGATTCGTAGTGTGCGTGTCGATAATGTTGATGCGGCGTTTGTGAACATTACGGTCGTGGACCCCGCCGACGGCGGGTTCCTGACCGCATGGGCTGGCACCAGTGTTGCCCCGAACGTGTCGAACGTAAACTTTTCTAAGGGGCAGACGACAGCGAACTCTAGTTGGGTTCCGGTGTCCAAGGGGATGATCAACATTTTTACCAGCGCTGGTTGTCATGTGCTGGTCGATTTGCAAGCCGTCGTATAGCCTAGTGCCCGTGGTGGGAGTCGAACCCACACTGTACGCAGTTTGAGTGCGCCGCCTCTGCCGTTGGGCTACACGGGCCGACCCTAGAAGCCTTCTTCTTCTAGGTGCATCCGTAGTTGGTCTACGAGTTTGCCGAACTCTAACATGATCAGCATGATGGCTGTTTTGTCTCCGTCTGCGGCACGGTCGTAAACGTCAATCAACTGTTTAGCGTCGTACACTGAGATTTCAAATTCGACTCCGAAGCCTTCTTCGATTTCTTCTTCGATTTCGTCTAGGCGTTCGGACATTTCTTGCCAGTGTGGGTTGTCATCCCAATCTTCTACATCGCCCACGGTGCTAGTCCTGACTTCTGGTACAGGTAGGATGCGACGCAAATGTTTTTGATTGCGTTCAGCCCGTCTGTGTAGTGGTCGGTTTGGCAGGCTGTTTTCACATCTCCCCAGAGGTGCGGTCTGGTCTCCATATCTTTCCAGTGAATGGAGTTGATTTGCAGTAGGCCGAACGACCCCTTGTTGGGGTCGTCGGCGTTGTGTGCGTCTGGTTGGCATCTTGATTCTCGCCATGCGATGTAAGAAAACGTATCAACAGGCATGTCATAGAGGGCAAAGACAGGCTCATACTGGGGGCATCTCGGTTCGTTGGTTGCTTCGGGCGGGTTGCATTGGTTGCCGGTAATCAGCAGGATTAGTCCGATCAGATATTTCATTACGGCCAGTCCGCTTCCCACGCCTGCTTTTCTAGCCATGCGTTGAAGGCGTCCTCGTAGTAGACGGAGTGGGTGAAGTGATGTTCGGCTGTGGTGTCTACTGCCCATTCGGCACGGGCGTTAGCGCACTCTAGTGTGTCCTCAAATTCTTCTTCCAGCAGGTGTGGGTCTAGTTCGTCTGGGCCTTTGCCGACGCTGTTCAGGTACTGGCGGTAACGGTTCATTGTTCTCTCCTTGTTACGATCACGGTATCCAATGGGATACCGTTGACATGCTCACCGTATCCCACTTCTACATTGTAGTTCTTCAGGTACATTCTTAGCAGTTCGGCTACGCTGTGTGATTCTACTTCAAAGTCGAAAGCCAACCGCACTTGTCTGGTCACGCTACCAGTTCCATAGTAAACGATCCGGCTTCCAACATGCAGGCAATACATGAGTAGCCCACAATGTCAATCCACGAATCCTTCAACGATTCGTTTTCTGGGTCAACGCCTTTTTCGGTCAGGTTGTTGATGCGTTCAATCTTGTCGCTGAGCCTGACGGCCACACCGACAACACCGAAACGGTTGATGTTGCCATGCCCATAGTCCTTCTGCTTGGCGACCAGAATGTCATGCATGTCCTCCGGGTCCCACTGCCCGTTCCACTTTAGAGTGCAGGCGGCATGATGCCCTGCCAACTTGATCAAACTATACAGGCCGCTAGTGTCGGACTCTGACCTGACCTTAGTGGCCAACGTCAGCCCGATGGCTTGCATGGCACGGGGAGAATACTCCCGGTCCACACTGATCATGTGCAAATAGTTTACCTCAAACATGGCGGCATCTTCCCAGCCGTTGAACTTACCCAACGGGCGTTCCATGTCCCAATCAATCTCTGTCAACTTCACCTAGTTTCTCCCTGATAGTTGGATGGCGTAACAGTTTCCGTTCCAGATTCCCTAACGCTTTCTGCATAGCGTACCACGCTACTGACTTGGAACTGTACCCCATGATTTCTGTAATCTGGTTGTACGATTTGCGTTCAAAGAAACACAACTGGAGTAGCATCCGGTCTGTCTCTGCCAAATTGTTTATCTCATCGCTGACAATATCTATCAGCGTCCAGTTGGTTTCGTCATCAATGATGTCCGCCTCGGCGAGCATCATCATTTGTTCCATAAATGACGACGGTGGGATCGGTGTAATCTCCGGGATTATCAACGCTTCTCACCCCGAACGATCATCACGCATTTGTCGTCTATAAATGCGACACCGTTCAGACCGTCCAGCAACAACTTCAAATAGTTATCTGTGTCTCCACGCAACTTAGATGTATGCGCCTCCTCCAATGGGCTGATTGTTACTTCGGTTTCAGCAGTGCTGAACACTGCCTCAATCATCACAGGCCCGTCATAGAACGGGCCACGCAACTTCTCATACAGGGCCGCTATATATGCTTCTGCTTCTAGTGTGCGTGCCGGTGTGAACACACGGCCACGCCTACCTAGACGGGGACGACCCTTGACTGTTGGTCGCTGATCAACAGTGAATGTGAACGGACGCTTGTTACTTTTTCTTCGTGGCATTAGACTTGATATATCCGACTAGGAATTCAAATGGTTCCAGTTGCTCCTTGTCTGCCATATACCAAGTATCGTAGATGCCCCGCACACGATCAAACTTTTTCTCCACCGTCCAGTTCGGTTCATCATATCCCATAATCACCAGCATATCTCCGGTGATCTGGCTGATGTTTACCACCGCTAGGGGTGTCGGGTCGTGCCCCTTCCAACTAGAAATAGTTTCGACAAACACCGTCGGATAAGGAAAACTATCAGGGTCGTCATCGAAATCTAGGTTCCTTGATTTGACTTCGATAACATCCCCGTTAGCCAAAACAATGTCAGGTGAACCGGCATATTTCTTTTGGCGTTCATCGAAATCATCTATGTATTCTGTCTCGGTGGAGAATGTGCATTTGATTTTATGGGCACGCAAAGCGTTGCCCACGATCACCTCATGTGCACGACCAATCTCCAGTTCACGGCGAAATAACTCGTCGCTGTATGGCGGCTTTTTCATTGGTACACCCTGACTACAATCTTGTCTAGTTCTTCGTCACCGTTCGCACGCTCATGGTATTTACCCCAGCGACGATCAGCGTCACGGACAACTATACCACATTGAGATGGGGACATACCGGAATCACGGCACAGGTGCGCCAACCGTACCAGTGTGCGTGACCGGTCATGCCCCTCTAGGGGGCCGTCACGCCAGATCACATAACCCAACCCGTTGACCTCACGCAAACTGGATGCCAAGTCCAGATCAGGGTCACCCGTGTCGATCACGACATGCTGATGCACGGGCGGCTGATACATGGATGCGATACGGTCAATCAGATCAGGGTCGTTGGCTGTCTCCGTCGCATCACCTAGGAACTGGATCAACGGGATCGGTTCTCCGTCACGGTCGATGATGACACGCCTAGTGGGCGTGTCGCTCATGCCACCGAAGTATGGGAGCCGAACATAGTTGCCGTACTTGGTGAGCGATACGTCAGTTTGTTTCGGGTTGACCTCACGGGGGTCCATGCCTGCAACCTGATGGGCGACCAACTGCATGTTCCGCATAGATTCGGCAGAGACAGGCGAGGTTGTGAATATCCACACATGGTAACCTTTGGACCGGGATCGTTCAACCCATGACACGATACCAGCCTGCGCCAACGTGTCTTGCAACAGTAAGGCTTGGCTGTGATCTTCGATGTCGATGTCGGTGCATCCCCACGCACAGATTACGTCGGTGCGTGTGGGTACGGCAGGGTAGATGCCGATGCCGGATACGCCGGTCAGGTGGTCACGCCAATGTTCGTCGGTCAGCGGCGACTTGACGCATCGGCCTTCGTCGTGTCCGTACACATCGCCACGGCCACGGAACAGACGTACGAAAGTATCGACGGTCGGATTCATGGCAGGTCACCAGTCCGAAAGCACCATGCTGTAGTCGTTGTCGCTGTCATCGGCCTCCACCTTAGCGTTCTCTGCTGACATACTGGGGGGCACGGGACCGGCCAGCCGCATCAGCCTGCCGGTACCGGCCTCAATCTCATAGTCCATGTCGTCCAGCAGGTGTGCGTCCTGCCGTTTACATTTGACTAGATTCACAGTGACAGTGTTCTCATGCAACTGTGCGTCATAGCGGAGCATGTCCAACCGTTCCAACAGACGTTCGGATGCGGACGACTTGTCTAGTTTCTCCACGATATCTCTGATCTGAGATTCGATCTCAAACTTTTTGCGTCGCACACCCACGATATGGGATGCCTGCTGTTCGCCACCGTACGCACCGGACGAGATCGTCTGCTTCTTGCCGTCCGCACCGGAGGTGCGTGACGACTGATGCAGAACAATCAACGGGATGTTGTGACGTTTGCCGAACGCTTTGATCGTGTTCGCTTTGGCAGGCACCGTGTCCTCGCCACACGACAACAACTCCAGATAGTCGAACACCATCAGAGCAGGCTTACCGAGGTGGGTGTCCACTTCAATCAGCGACTTCTCCATCTCGGACAGGTTCATGAACTGGTCGAACACCGCTAGGTTGGGGAACCATTCACGGGCTGTCGTTTCCAGCATGGATAATCCTTGCTGATTATTGTCAGCGATCATCTGTTCCAGTTCTTTGCCGGGAACCTTGTGCACCAGACACGCCAACTTGATTAGCGTCAAAGTGCGTGGCTCATCGGGACAGAAATAGACGACAACCTTGTCACGGTTAGCGACCAGAATCTGTAGCAGGAACAGTGTTTTACCTGAGTGTGAGAACCCGTTGATCAAACACATTTCGCCGGGGGCAACACCACGGACCTGCATGTCTAGGTCATTGAACCCGAAATAGATTCTTTCGTCGGGATGCTGTGCCCAATGCACATAGTCAGGTACCGCATCTGTCAGCGGCCTATACAGGGATGGCTGTTGATTGGGTTTAGTTTTGCCGGTAGACGAATCGGGCGGGGTGAGAGTTTCACCCCGCCCAACTGCCGCCCACCTATCGGAGAGCGTCTGTTCGTCCATCGGTCACCGAGGAGGCCAGAAGGCTACGTCGTCACCCTTGGCGTTCTTGGTGCCGTCAGCCGCCTTGAACCACGGGCGACGGGGGTTCTGTGCGAGACCGTCACGGTTGTCGTAGATGGAACTGACACCGGCCTTGGCGCAGGCGGCAGGCAACCAGTCAGGCAGGGGGCCGTGCTGTGTGCCACGCACCTGAATGTTGAAGGTGCTGTTGGTGGGTGCCTGCTCGGCACCGGGGAACGCCTGCTGAACCAGCGACATGGGGTCAGACTGAGCAACCTCAGGGGTGGAGGTCTGAGCGGTCGCCGGTCCGGCAGGTTGAATGTTGTGCGCCGACATGATGCCGTCCAGAACTGCGTCGAAAGCAACGGCCCAGTTGGCGATGTTGTCGTTGATGTCTCCACCGTCAGGCACAAGGTCTGCCGCAATCTTGGCGGCCACCTGAGTGATGATGGACTGGTCTTTGGTGATACTCATGTGCATCCTTTCGTGATGCTGTTTGTTTATTGGGAAAGGTGTCGGGGACGGGCCACCGGGACAGAAAGGAGTAAAGAACCCGGCGGTGGAGGAACCCGTCCCCGACTAGAAATCAGTATAGCACCCTAGTTACGGGCTGTCAACTACCTTGTCGTCGTCAGCGTTGATGTGTGCGCCACGGCACACACTGTACCACGGGCACCACTTGGATGAGCACAGGAAGTGGTTGTCGTTCATGAACAGGTCACCGGTAGAGAACATGGCGTTCACTGCACCCACGGTTTGGCGTGCCAGCCAGCCGTGATGATTCGATGTCCGTCGAACCGTGGTGATATGACCTGACGAATTATTCGCCCTGATTACCACACCGAAGTTGAACAGATACTCGTCACGCTTCTGCTCTTGGGCCAGCATCATCGTATACATTGTGGCCTGAACAGATTGCAGTTGCTTTTCACGGGCAGAGTATTTCCGTTTCGCAGTTTTCCAATCCCACAACGTGCCGTCTGGTGCCACATAGTCGGCGGTGCCCTCCATGAAGATTGAGTAACCGTTGATCGCAAACTCGTTCAATGGGAACTGGAACCGTCGTTCAATATCTCCCCCCCGTGGAACGTGGGGGGAGATATCAGTAACCCAACTATTGACCATAGATTCCAATAAGGCATAGACAGTCTCATCATCCCAATCTTGGGTGACCATCACGTTCAATCCCATCTCATGATGGTAAGAGGCGACACCGTTGTTGATAGCAATAGCAATAAGGGTGGGGTCAACGGTTTCTACATAACCATCCTGAGGGCCATCCCGAAGGATGGTTTCAATAGCAGTATGAAACGCAGTGCCCAGTGCTGTTTCGCTGGAGCCACGCCGCATCTGTGGCAGAGTGATGTTGTATTTGCCACGCCGTGGGCAGATCAGGGTGTCACCCAACCATGACTGTCGGACAAACAGTTGTTTGTTGTCGTGGTCTGCTCTCATGTTTCT
>Ga0222719_10002631_pt1 | contig 16307 bp, 18 predicted proteins | sample C33_34DmetaG_FD_165039 | JGI IMG/M metagenome (GOLD analysis project Ga0222719, IMG submission 165039) | Estuarine water microbial communities from San Francisco Bay, California, United States - C33_34D | ecosystem: Environmental > Aquatic > Marine > Unclassified | place: USA: California... | reverse complement strand
GCGGGGAATGTGAAATACTCTTGACCTGTCTCTGATTCATCAGATGGGGTATTCTCCAGTTGATCAGGCGCTGATTGAATACCATCTTGAGGTATCGTTGAATGGGTTCTGATGCGCTGAAGGTAAGTTCCTTTGTTAGCGAGTCGAGATTGTTGAGCGGCGGCAATTGCGTCCCAATAGGAATCAATTGCGGCTTTTACGGTTGCGCGTGTTTCTTCAAGAGTTGGCATATTAGTATTTATTAGTATTTATTAAAATTGGTCGTAAAATGGATCGTCTTTATTTGCGAGTGCGGTGATCTCGGCGTCTGACAATGCGCGATTCCACCACCCAGCAGCCTCAATTAGTCCGTCGAACTCATTTGAATTGTCGTGTAAATTCAACGAACCTATAGACAAGCCCACTGTGCTATTTACGACATGGTCCCCCGCTGATACAGCCACAGTATCCCATGCCGAACCGTTCACAGAAATTCCCATCAGTGAATCGGATTCAGAGTATCGACACGCGACAAAATACCAAGTTCCTACAGTGGGTGATCCTATCGTCGATTCTGTGACCAATTTTATGTCGTCTTGGGTTGCGTTTGATGTAACGAATTCAAAAGCGTCTGGGGTTGGATTGTAATACACTACCCACCCACCAAACTCAGTCACCCCGTAAACATAGCTTGAAAAAATTCCCAAGTAAGTCGACTTGCTTTCAAGCTTCACCCAGCATGTAAATGTAAACTCATTTTCTGCGGCTGCAATATCCGAGTTGTAGGCTATATCAAGGAACTCTGAATTGCTTCGTTCAAAATCCGCCGCATTCGCATAGACCGTTCCCGTCCCCTGCCCCACCGTATTATTGTCCGTCAGATCGTTCGACCCGAAGGCGTCGTATCGTGTGCCGCTCGCTTCATCCAGCTTCCAGAAAGAAACCAAGTCTTCTTTGCTGACTACTGTGAATTGGTCGTAGAACGGGTTGGAAGCGTCGGCTAGGGCGGTTCTCTCGGCGTCGGATAAAACACGGGACCAGATTCCTGCCGCCTGAATCACGCCGTCAAAAGTCGATTCCGCAACACTGTTGTTTAGCTGCAAAGCTATTCCGAAGTCTGTTGTTGAATTGTTAGTCCCTATTGTGTGAGACAGTGTATTGGCGGAACCTCCGTCAACCTGAATTGACGTTTCCTGCGCGGTAGCATCATAAGTTGCTACAATATGATACCAAGTCCCTGTCGATGCCGCTCCGAAATTGTCTGCCTCAACTGCCGTGAAAGATGCACCTCCGAATAAGTAGAAAGTGAAGCGATTGGTCGTTGTCAAATAAGACAACAACCAACTTCTGTCTGTTGACGTTCCTGTCCCGTAATCATCTTGCCCAATGATCGCCAACGCAGAACCACCCGGAAGCGACTCAAACTTAACCCAAACAGAAACAGAGAAGTCTGAAGAAAGCGGACTTAATCCGCTTTGACTCGCGTCTGTGATACTCAAATACTCCGTGTTGCCTCTTTCAAAATCTGCGCCTTCAGTATAAGGGACTCCCGTCAAGCTGGTCGCCTGACCAACCGTGTTGTTGTCGGTCAGATCGTTAGATCCGAATGCGTCAACACGAGTCCCAGAAGCTTCGTCCAGCTTCCAAAAAGAAACAAGGTCTTCTTTGGAGACAACCGTAAATTGATCGTAGAACGGATCGTCTTTATTAGCTAGTGCGGTGATTTCGGCGTCGGATAAAACACGGGACCAGATGCCAACAGCTTCTATCAAGCCATCCATACCAGCATTCGAGAACGACGTCCCCGGTGAACTAAAAAACGTCCCGATGGCAAACGGAGGAGATGAAGAGGTATTTCTTGGAGAAGATGTGACGCTTGTGCTATCTGCGGTCCCCCCGTTGACTCTGATTGTTATCTCAGAATTGTTGCATGTTAAGCAAACATGATACCAGACCCCAGCAGACACGGACCCGAAGTTGTTAGCTTGAACGACATCATAGCCACCCGAAGAATTGTAAAAAACATAAAAGTTGAACCGATCAAATCCGGATTCATAGTCTAATACCCATTCTCTAGTAGCGTTAGAGTTCCAAACATCTTTTGAAACGATGATAGATTGCGCCCTTTTGGACTCAAGTTTCACCCAACAGGAAAACGTGAAATTCGCAGGGCGCAACCCAGCGTTGTCTGCGACCGTCAGATACTCGTTATTCGCTACCTCAAAATCAGCCGCGTTGGTATAGACGTTCCCCGTTCCCTGCCCCACGGTGTTATTGTCCGTCAGGTCGTTAGAGCCAAAGAAGTCATACCGCGTCCCCAACGACTCATCCAGTTTCCAGAAGGAGATTAGGTCCGTCGTGGAAACGACCGACGTTCCACCGCCTCCTCCACCGCCTCCTCCTGCGGCTAAAATGCCTGTCAAGGTAGTGGACCTAAATCCAGCGTCATAATCATCAGATATATAAGAAGACAGCCCATAGTTATAAAGTCTTCGGTTGAGATCTCTTAGTATATGATTTTTAGCGTATCCGCTCGCAAATGGCGTACCCTGCCCAGTAATGTAGGTTTGAATTCGGCTATCGTATCCGGTAGCCAAAATACCCGTATTTCTTTCGGCGTGTACTTCAGATTTTAGAAGCGGGTCGCTCATTTCTCTTTATTACACTCGCTATTCTTGTTTTAGTTTTTCTTTTATAATCTTGAGAGCTTCGTAAGCTAAATTATTGATTTTTACAATTTGAGTTTGCGGTCCAATTTTTTTTATGTAAGTATATGAATGCCTTTTTATATCCTCTAGATTTTGTTCTAATATATTTAATTGCTTTTCGTTTACGTTCATAATTTTAATATATTTTATATTTTTTTTAAAAAAGTGTATAATTTGTTATGAATGTGTATTGTCCAAAGTGCGGGTCAAAAAACGATTACTTTCAAGCAAAGAAAAGTAATTCTTGCGTAAAATGCAAGTCTCATATGTTTTCTAGTCGAGCAAAACAAGCGGTCGAGACTATCAAGGTAGAAGTCAAGGCGGATCAAAGAGAATTTGCAGAAAGTCTTCCTGATTTGAGCAAATTGGATGTAGATATTCAAGTCACTAAAGCTAGATCTATCAAGTTAGGTGAATTGATACCTCCTCCAAAGGATGCCTAAAAAGAAAATAAAATACGAAGACTGTATAGATATTATTGATTTGGAGATTGCCAAAAGAAGAGGCAAGTGGAACCTTAAAATTATAAATTGGATGGATTTTGATGATGTCAGTCAAATCCTGAGATTCCATGTGTTTAAAAAATGGCATCTATATGATCAATCAAAACCTTTGCAGCCTTGGCTTAATCGTATAATTTCAAATCAGGTTAAAAATTTGATTAGAAACAATTACGGAAATTATGTAAAGCCATGTTTGAAGTGCGCTGCTTCTGAACACGAAGATTTATGCGCAATTTATGGATCTCAATGTAGTTTGTGTCCACTTTATAAAAATTGGGAGAAAAACAAAAAAAGAGCTTACAATGCAAAGCTACCAGTTTCTCTGGATGAGAATATAAGCTCTGTGGAGTCTTATGAATGTGGGCATGTTGATTTGGAGTTGGCTTTTGAACAGATAAAAGAAAAACTAGTTCCAAAACTAAAACCAACAGAACAAAAAGTTTTCCAATATGTGTTTGTAGAAAAAATGTCAGAGGAAAACGCCGCAAAGAAAATGGGGTATAGAGTAAAAGAAAAAACAAAAAGCCCCGGATACAAACAGATAAAAAATTTGATAAAGTCGATAGCATCAAAAGCGAGAAAGCTTTTGGAAGATGATGAAATAATATTTTAGTATGAGCCAAGATATACTGTTGAATGATGAGCAGAAGATGGCGGTATTGAAACTCTGGAATGAAAACGAAGAGCCTCCATCCTTGATTGACTTGATAAAGCAAGCTTATCCTGATCAAAGCTATGACGGCAGAAGCAAGCATGGCAAGGCTGTTTCCAAGTTTCTTAAAGAAAGAAGTTTAAACGCAAGAAAGGCTCATGAATACAAAAAGAAAGAAGTTCCTGAACTAACTGAAGACCAAAAGTCTTACATAGCTAACCATTGCGCTTTGATGAAGCCGCTTGAAATAGCTAGAGCTATATTTGACAACAAAGAGCTTACGAATTTAAACAATGAAGTCAACCTTGTCAGAGATCATATAAAAACTCTTGATCCAAGGATAACTCACATCATAGCTGAAAATGAAGAATCAGCTAGCGATGGAACTGGCTATAAACCACCGAAAAGCGTTAACGCCGCAATTCAAAGAATAAATAAGTATGTTCCTACTGGATACAATAAAGACAAATTGACTCCTGCTCAAAGAAAATGTGCAGAAGTTCTTCTCGGTTATCTTCATACATTTAGATACTCTCATCAAATAAATACTTATACCTCTGAACAAGATCAAAATTTATTTGAAAGTTCTTTCGTTAGATATACGCACGATAAGCCTGACTTAACTCAAGAAGAAGTTGATCAATATATCGTGCTTGCTACTGAGGTTGTTATTTCATCCAACATTCAAGCTAATATAGTTCGGCTGCAAGAACTGCTTGATGATAATGCTGACGACACAGAGGGACGAAGAATATCCATGTCTCTTGTCGAATCTATTAGTTCTGCTCGCACGGAATACAATCAATGTGTTAATAGACAACAGAAACTTCTTAATGATTTGAAGATAAAAAGAAGCGAGAGAATTAGCAAACAGGTTAAGGAGAATGCTAGTATTCTTAATTTGGTAGAAGCTTGGAAGGAAGAGGAATCTAGAATGAAAATGATCAAGCTGGCTAATATGAGAAAACAGATTGTCGAAAAAGAAATAGAAAATCTTTCTAGTATGGATGAGCTTAAATCAAGAATTTTTGGACTTTCAAAAGACGAGGCTTTAAATGGCTGAGTACGACCCAATTAAAAAACGAGATTTGATCTGAGTAATCCAGAGGAACAAAAGGAATGTTTTCACTATAGTAATTTGCAACCACTATGGGCAGAAGACAATTTAAGGAAAAATGACAAATACAATGATTAAATGCGAAGAATGTTCACAAGAATTTGAAGAGCGCAAAAAGCTTCATTATCACTTAAGAACCCACAAGCTTTCTCAACAGGAATATTATCATAAGCACTTTCCTAAATTTGATTTGTATACTGGAGAGATCATAACTTTTAAAAATTATGAAGATTATGAATCAAAATTTTTTGAGAAAAAAGGGAACTTGTCTAAATACATATCAACAAATTCTCCTAACCGAGTAAAACAGGTTTTAGGGCAAATTTTAGATCACCGTATTGATTCAAAAGGCTTGATTTGGGAAATGTCAGAAGTTGAGCTTAGAAGTTTAGAGTGGCCTTTTAAAAAACAAATTGAATCTATATATGGAGACTCTTCTATATTTTTTCAAAAGCTAAATAGAAGATACAAAGATTCAGATGATTTACAAGTAAAAAATTTGAATGGAAAAATTTTTGTAGATACAAGAGAGCAAAAGCCTTATGTATTTGAAGACTGTAATTTTGAAATAACAAATTTAAACTTTGGTGATTATGCTTGTGAAATAAATGGTAAAGAAGGACTCGTTCACATTGAAAGAAAAAATATGATGGATTTTATTCAATCGTTTTCTTCTAATAACTACGATAGATTGAGAAAGGAGTTCCAAAGAGCAGAAGTTTGTGGAAAAAATATAATTGTATTAGTTGAGAAAGATTTGGGGTCGATGCTCGGCTTTGATAAAATGCCGCGAATTAAAAAATTTGTACGGGCTAGCTCTCAGCATATATTTCATAACGTGAGACAAACTTATCAAGAATTCAGAAATGTGCAATTTCTATTTGCGAAAGACAAGGAAATAGCAAAGGTTCTTTGTAAATCTATTCTTTTTAACGAGCATTTATTTGAATACGATTTACAATATTTATATAATACAAAATTGTTGAATGTGGTTTGAGACACAAAAATACAAAAAATCAGTTGTAGATTACAATAAGGAATTATTGGAGTTGAAGGGTGATTTGTCTGACAAGCAAGCTAAGATTACTCTTGCTAAATTTCTCCGTCATAACATAGGATTTACCGTAGAGCTTCTTTCTGGCATCAAGCTGGCTCCAGTGCAAGAAATAGTTTTACGAGGAATGTTGAACAGAAATTTTAGTATGTTCGTAGCTGGTCGTGGCGTAGGTAAGTCATTTTTAGCGGCTGTGTTCTGCGTTCTTCAATGCGTATTCGAACCTAATACAAAAATACTCATTGCTGGTCCGACTTTTCGTACTGCAAGATTCATATTCAATAATATCGAGAAACTAGTTGAATCAAAGGGAGCGGATTTGTTGGCTCAAGCTTTTTCAATCAAACCTTCAAAAAGAAATGACCAAAATGAATGGAAGATAAATGGCGGAACAATAACCGCAATTCCATTAAACGGTGAAAAGATTCGTGGTTTTCGCGCCAACATATTGTTGCTTGATGAGTATCTTCTTCTTCCAGAGGAGCTTATCAAAACTGTATTGATGCCATTCTTGGTGGCTCCACAGAATATGGGAGAGCGCATCGAAATCAGAGAACTAGAGGATAAACTTATATCAGAAGGATTACTTAAAGAAGAAGATAGAATTGTTTTTGATAACACTTCTAAAATGATAGCTCTTTCTTCCGCTAGCTACACTTTTGAAAATTTATATAAGACATACAAAGAATGGATAGCCAAAATCCAAGACAAGGAAGTTGGAGAAGCGTCTTATTTTATTGCTCAATTAAGTTATGAAGCTATGCCCAAAGACATGATTGATAGAACAGTCATTGAGGAAGCTCAAGATGGAGGTTCGTCAAATGCTTCGTTTTTACGCGAATATTGCGCCCAATTCACTGATGGATCTGATAGTTATTTCAGTGCCAAAAAAATGCACGAATGCACCATTCCAGATGGAGAAATGCCAACCACAAGAATAAAAGGGGTAGCTGATAAAAAATACGTTCTTGGAATTGACCCATCGTTTTCAAACAGTCCAAGTTCTGACTATTTTGCTATGTCAGTAATGGAAATCGATGAAGAAGCAAAAACTTCTACATTGATTCATTCTTATGCAGTTGCTGGCGGCGATCTTAAGGATCATATCAAATACTTATCTTATTTATTAGAAGCCTTTAATATAGAGTTGATTGTAATTGATAGCGCGGGTTATCAGTTTATTGATAGCTATAACGAATCTGAGTATTGTCATAAAAATTTATCGTTTATAGACTTTGAAACCGATAAAGAAGGCTCGGAACACATTCAAGCTATTGTAAAAGCTAAAACTACATACAATAAAGAAAATGGAGCTATTTGCATAAAACAGAATTTTACTTCTGCATTTTTGAGAAGATCAAACGAATATCTCCAAGCTTGCATAGACCATAAAAGAGTGTGGTTTGCGTCAAAGACAACCGCAAACGATACAGCTTTCTCAAAAGCGAGTTCTCAAAGAGTAAACATTGATTTGGTTGGTCATCCAAATATTCTAGAGTTTATTGAGTTTCAAGACTCTTGGGTTTATCAGACTAAAAAGCAATGTTCGTTGGTTGAGGTCAAAACTACTGCCAAGGGTACTCAGTCATTTGATTTGCCGCAACACTTGAAAAGATCTACTTCAGCAAACAAGGCTAGAAAAGATAATTACACAACTCTCATGTTAGGATGTTGGGGAGTAAAATGCTATTTTGATATGATAGATTACAAACAAGAAGAGGTTGAGAATACTTTTACTCCTTTTTTCGTGTAAAGTGTAAAATATAGAGGAATGGCTATAAGTAAGAAAAAACAACAGGAGCAAGGTGAAACGGCTACAGCCAAAAAGGAGCAGGAACTTCCATCTCCATTGATGGCGGAAATTAAAGGCTCTTCTACTAGCGTTGTTACGCGAACCAGAGGAAATCGTGCCGCTTTTATTGAAAGAACCCAAAGGTTTACGAATATCGAAGATGGCCTGATTCCATTCAATTATTCCAAAACTGCTCAGAACACTTCAAACTTAGATGTTAGAGATGCTGTTGTTCTTTGTCAAAAAGCTTACTACAATATAGCTGTATTCAGAAATACTATCGACTTGATGTCAGAATTTTCTGTGGGCGATATTTACCTTGAGGGAGGAAATAAAAAGTCAAGAGACTTCTTTAACGCCCTTTTCAAGAAAATGAATATTTGGAATTTTCAAGATCAATTTTTCAGAGAATACTATAGATCTGGAAACGTATTTATTTATAGATTTGATTATAAAATCAAAGAAGAGGAAATAAAGAAAATCACTCAAACTTTCGGGACATCTCTTTTGAAAGCTGCCGAGATGAAACTTCCTGCAAAATACAGTATTCTCAATCCTGCGGATATCCAGATGGGTGGAAATATTTCATTTGCTTCTGGATCTTATTTTAAAGTGTTGAGTGACTATGAAGTAGCAAGATTAAAATACCCTAAAACAGAACAAGATCAAGAAGTTTTTGATAACCTTCCAGAACAAGCTAAAAAGACAATCAAAACTACAGATTCTGGAACAGTGACGATGATTTTAGATCCAAATCGTACTTATGGAGTTTTTTACAAAAAGCAAGATTATGAGCCTTTTGCTGTTCCTCTTGGATTTCCTGTTCTTGAAGATTTAAACTACAAAAAAGAGTTGAGAAAAATGGATATGGCAATTAGTCGTACCATGCAACAGGCAATTTTACTTGTTACTACTGGAACAAAACCGGGAGAAGGTGGAGTAAATCCTAAAAACTTAATTGCTCTACAGGGTCTTTTCGCAAATGAATCTGTCGGCAGAGTATTGGTTGCAGATTATACTACTGATGCTAAATTTGTTATCCCGCAAATTGCTGATATTCTTGATCCGAAAAAATACGAGGTCTTAGACAGAGACATCAGAGAAGGTCTTGGGAATATTCTTTTGAATGAAGAGAAGTTCGCTAACACTAAAATCAAGATGTTGGTTTTTGTTCAAAAGTTAAATGAGTCAAGAAAAGCTTTTCTGAAAGACTTTTTGATTCCAGAAATGAAAAGGATCGGAAAGCAAATCGGATTTCGTTCTATTCCTACTCCAAATATACAAGATATTGATTTTGACGACAAGGTCGCAATTAGCAGAATTTACAATAGACTAATAGAACTTGGGGTGCTGACTCCAGAGGAGGGTCTGGAAGCTATTGAAACAGGAAGACTTCCAAATTTTGATGATTCAATTGAATCTCAAAGAAAATATCAGGCTTTGAGGGACGAAGGATTGTTTCAACCAGTGATTGGGGGCAAAGCTAACGCTCCATCTCCAAATGTTGGAAGGCCGACAGGTTCTGGAGGAGAAGATCAAGTTGAAACGTCTAGAGCGAGCGATAAATATTCAATGAAGAAGCTTGTTGAATTAATGAATCAATACGACTCTTTAGAGAAACTAGTTAAATTAGAACTTAGAGCAAAGCACGGTAAAAAACGCTTGACAAATCAGCAAAATGAATACGCTTCTATGCTTTCTGAAATGATAGCTAGAAATGTAGCTCCTAAAGATTGGAACTCTAAAAATGTTCAAGATTTTATAGAAAACCCTGTAGATAGACAGCACTTCGCTCATATAGATGAAGTTGCTGCTAGTCATGACTTGGATTTCAAAATGGCAACACTTCTTAGCTTGAGCAAAATAGAGTCATGTCAAGAGTAAGAGTCATATATCAGAATGAGGCCGTATATGTAGGTCCACCAAAAATTAGTGGGGGGTCAAATGAATCTATATTCCCCGGAAACAATATTTTAAAAAACATCTCAAATGTTCAAGGTGTTCAATATGGGATTTCTGTAAATCATCAAGATGTTGCGATGCTTGGCAAACGTGGCACTGAAAGAAGTGTCGTGGTTACAAAGCCAGCAGTGAGTTTTTCAATGACTTATGGATTTGAAGGATTTACAAATGAAAAAAAACTTGGTTTTGATTTAAACTACAGAACTGGTGACGTAAGTTATGTTGACGATACGTTTTCATTGTTTTTAATATCTGGATTCGCTAGTAACGCAGACCGAACATTAGATAAAAGGAATTTTTATATCGCTGTAGCAGATGAAGGAAATGACTTGTTAAATAATGAGACTTCATTTGATTCATCTTCAATATCTACTATTATAGATGACAGCTCTCCAAACTATGATATAATAACATTTCATGATTGTTATTTAGAAAGTTATACGTTTCAAGCTGCTGTTGGTGGATTAGCTACTTGCGATTTAGATTATGTAGTCGAATCTATTTCTTTTGCTACTTCAGGATCTGGGGTAGACGTATTGACTTACGACAATAAAACCAGAGATTTAAAGACTACTGGTATAAATGCTGTAATACCAAAATTTTACAGACCAAATGGACCAAAAGCAATATCTCAAGGGGACATAACTTTAGATATTACTGAGACCTCTGGCTCTGCTCCAGAAAGTGGATTTGGATTTAATTTTAGTGATATAAAAATCCAAAAATTTAATTTAACTATAGATCTCCAAAGAGATCAATTAAACTCTATTACTCATAAAGCTCCGATAGATAGACCTATAATTTTTCCAGTAGGAGCAACTTTGCAAGTCGAATCTATTGTCGGTGATGTTGATAGTGGAAATTTTGCAGCCTTGGCTAAACAAGATGACTTTTATGATTTGAACGTAAAGCTTTATAACTCGGCTAATGCTATCGATACTCGCACTTTAGGTTCATCAATAATTGCAAGAAAAGCAAAATTGGAAAGCGTCAATTATGGATTGCAAGTTGGCGACAATAAAAATGTGTCTTTGAACTTTAAAACAGAACTCAAAGAAGAAGATTTAACTTATGGAGTTTTCTTTAGTGGTATTCTTAATACTGGTGACATAGAAAAATTCTTATTAGAATCCGGGGCGTTGTAATATAATATCTGTAATGGCTAATATTACAGATAAACTGGACTCCGTTATCAATGAAGCAGCAGAGGAACTTCAAGAAGATATCACTTTAATCAAAGACTTTTGGAAAACCTATAAGCGTGAAGGCGTTAAAGGTTTAGCTAAAAATATTCCTGATTTGTGGGAGCAAATCAAATACGATAAAACTCTTGTAAGGGAAATCAAAAAGGCTAACGATAACCCATTTAAGTACCCAGAGTTTGTTTTGATCGCGTTTTTCTTGGCGTTTAATTTTTCATATCTTTCTATTACTTCTGAATTTGTTTCTGCTCATATCAATGCGCCAATCGCTGCGATTTTATCTATTTATACTTTAGCTAATACTTATGAAAGAGTGTGTCGGAGAAATATCGAGAAAGATTTCTAAATGGATCAACAAAAAGGTCAATTACTTTATAGTAGCTCATTTTTTGATAAACAAAGAAGAGTTAAGTGATTCTGACGAAATCATTCAAAGAGCTATTGCGGATAACAGATTAAAAGAGCTTGAAGAAAAAGCTGAGTCTTTAACAGATCAAGTAGATAAAATTCAATTAAAGAGAGACAGAGTCAAAAGACTCAATTACGTTCAAGGTCAAATTTTTTCTATAAACGAAAACATAAAATACCTTATCAAGCAAAAAGAACCTTTGATTATTGAGAGAGATATTCTTGAAAAGAAAATAAAAGGCCATTATCAAGGTTTATAAGGTGTAAAGAGGGGTATGCTACCAATACCTCCAGAATTATTGACGATGGGCTTTGGGGCCGTAACAGGCTTCTTATTCAAGTTCATGGCTGAACGCGCCAAGAATAGAGAACAGCAGTTCAAGATGATGATTCAAAGTCGTGAGCTTGCTATTCAAGAAGCTGACGCCGCATCAAAGCGTGATGGCGAGGGAGGAAGATGGGTTCGTAGGTTTATTGTAATTTCCACTTTGTTTGGGGTTATTCTTGCTCCCTTTCTTTTGGCTCTTTTTGATTATCCAATTTTCATGCAAATCACTGAGCAGAAAAAGGGGTTTTTATGGGGACTATTTGGTGGAGGATCTCAAACCAAGTTTGTTGAGCTTGGCGGTTATTTGATCATTCCAGAAGTAAGGCAAACGCTAACAGCAATTATAGGATATTATTTTGGACAATCATCAGTTAGCACAAAATAATGGAGCAACTAAAAACCATAGGAATAGATGTGGGGTTGCTGATAAGTGGTCTCTTTGGCGCAATTTTGTTGATGAGCAAAAATGCAGCAGAAGATTTAAGAACCACGATACTATCTATTATAGGTGGTGCCGCCAGTGCGAATTACATGACTCCAATTCTTTTGGACTTGTTCAATTTAGATACCCCAAACGCAAATTATGGAATAGCTTTTTTATTAGGTTTTCTTGGGCTTAAAGGTATAGAAATGGTAACGGAAAAGTTATTTGGCAAAAAGATAATTGAAGAACCAAAGCCAAAAAGAAAAGCCAGAAAACCAAGACAGAAAAAAACGCCAGTTAAAAGAAAATGATAGCGGACGATATAAATATAGTTGTGAATGCAATATGTAACTTGGTTATATTCATTTCCATGTTGGTTTTTATTATCTTCTGTTTTGGAAGGTCAGACAGCTTGATTTATAGATATGGATCTGCACAAGCTCATTGTTTGAAATTTGGTTTGGTAACAATTTGTTTGGGGAGTCTTGCTAATCTTTTAACTTTAAGCAATCCACCTTTTTCTGAAATTATACTGAATATAGGACTGGGTACACTGTTTGCTTGGGCGGCAGCTTTTCATTACTTGGTATTTATCGCTAAAAAACAGCCGGGAAAAAGGCTAACCAAAACTCAATTAAAAAAATCATTTGAGGCTTCCAAGGTTGGATCAACTTGGACTTTGAGTTTGGCAGTTCAAATTGTAAATGCCGCTTTGATTGGGTATCTAGTTTATGTTTCAAGTCTTTCTGAAATTTTACCGTTTTGGGCAATATCAAGTTTAGCGGTCTTCTTTTTGTCTGCGCAAATGTGGAGTTTTTACGCAATATTTAAGACAGTAAGAATCAAGGAGCTTTTTGAGAAAAAGGCTCCCGCCAAGAAAAAAGCCTCAACAAAAAGAAAAAGAAAATGAAAGCTTTAATTTGTATTATATTAAGCTTTTTTATTTTTGCTGGTTGTGCTACCGCCAAAAATCAAGATGATTCAAAGCCTGTAAAAATAGAATATTTAAAAAGAGGTAAAGATGGAATTTATAGAATCCCAAGGGCAGAGCCAATAAAACTAAAAAAAGAAAAAGTTATAGAAGAAGAGCTTGATATAAAAAAACTTGCGGAAAAAGCTAGGCAAGAAGCTTTAAAAGCAAAAGAGGCTTACGAAGAAAGAGGGTCTGAGAAAAAATATATCACCAACAATTTTAATGTCAATTGGAATTTAATATCGCTTTACTATTTTACTTTTATTGGTATTTGCGTCATTTACTTGATATTAAAATTTAGAAAGGAAAAATAATATCAAATTATCAGTAAAATTGAAACTCCTGTCGCAGCTTCGGACTTTGTCTCGCCGCCAATAAATGTAAATTAATAATATTTTATATATTTTTTTAAATATTAAAAGTGTATCTATATAATAAGCATAATGGAAATTGATTTCTCATCTCAAATCGAATCAGCAAGACCGGGACCGAAATCTTCTGCGCAAACGCCAGCCAAGCCAGAAGAAAAAGTGAAAGGCTCTCCGAAGAATCCTCCCGGTTCCGCTGGTACAAAGCCAGATGCAAAAGAAATTGCTGAAAAAGATTTGAAGAAGAAAGACGACAGGAAATTGATTTCCTCTCAAGCTGAGTCAATTGAATACTCAAAAAAGATTATAGATGCGCTCAAAAATAAAGTTAGCGAACACAATTCTAAATATAGCAAGAAAGTAAATCTTGGTCAACTCAAAAAGGTTTACCGTCGTGGGGCAGGAGCGTTCAGTCAAACTCATCGTCCCGGTAAAACCAGAGGTCAATGGGCAATGGCAAGAGTAAACATGTTCTTGCGCATGATGGCTGGCAAAAAAGTAAAAGATGCTTACAGGAAAGCGGATGGGGACATCGCAAGAGCTTCGGAAAATATCGATATCACAGAAGCTTGGCTTCCAGAAAACGAAGATTTTGTTCAAGCTGAAATAGATGTTGATCAATATGACATAAATATTGACGAATTTGACGTAGAAGAAGACTTGTTTTTACAAGATGAAGAGGAAAACCATTCTTCTTATGGATTTATTTTTAATTTTTAATTATGAAAAACTTCGAATTTACAACTAATTTTAGTTCTGTTGTAAAGCCTTTGGTTTCAGCAGAAAAAGATGAATACTTGGCTCTTGCCAGTATGGTGCAATTGGAAGATTTTCTTCCTGAAGTTGATACCCACAAAAACATCGATTTGCTTCCTATTGCTTTCAATGCTTGTGTTGCAAATAGGGTGAATAAAAATGGCGACGTTATCGACACAAAAGCTGCTGTTGATCTTTGTCAATCTTTTATCAACAAGCAGATCAATTTAGAACATAACAGAGAAAGAGTTGTTGGAGTCATTTTGAAAGCTGGCTTTAGCGCGTTTGGTTCTGACGAACCGTTGAGCAAAGAGCAAGTAGAAAAACTTGATGGCCCATTCAATATTACATTGGGCGGCGTTGTTTGGAGAGTCGTCAACTCTGAGCTTGCAGATTTGATTGAAGATGCTAGCGATCCAACAAGTTCAAATTACGAAAAAATTTCAGCCAGTTGGGAATTAGGATTTAATCAGTATAATCTTGTTCTTCTTGGAGAAGGTCAAAAAAATATGTCTTATGCTGAAAAAATTACTGAACCGGAAAAAATCCAAGAATTTGCAGAAAATCTTAGAGCTTTGGGTGGCTCTGGCAAATTGAATGGCAAAAATATTTATCGTCAAGTAGTAGGAAACATCGTTCCTCTTGGAATTGGGTTAACGGAAAATCCTGCTGCCGATGTTAAAGGAGTTTTAACTCAAACCGAAAAAAATAAAAAAATAGAAAAAAATATTTCAGAATCGAAAGAAAACAGTGTAAAGGATAATAACGTCATGAAACTTAACAGCATTCAAGATATCACAGATGAGAATCTCAAAGAGATGTCCGCTTCTGTCGTTAGCGAGTTTGTCGAGAACGAATTGAAGAAGGCTTCTGAGAATTTCCACGAAGAAAAAACAAAATACGATGAAGCCATTAAAGCGGCAGAAGAAAAAGCTGCTCAATTGGCCGAAGAACACGAAGCTCTTAAAAAGAGTTTTGAAGAGGTCAAGAGCCAGCTTGAAGAGATGAAGGCTGAAGAGGCAGACAGACAAGCTCTTGAAACATTTAGCTCAAGAATGTCCTCTCTTGACGACGAACTCAATCTTTCCGATGCAGACAGAGAAGTTCTTGCTTCACAGATCAAAGATCTTGACGAAGAAGGATTCGAAGCGTTTGCTAAAGATATTAAAATTTTGATGTCTTCCAAGTTGAAGGCTGAAGAGGTTGCTGCTGGCGTTCGCACTCCAGCCGCTGCTCCAGAGGCTGCTCCAGAGGCTGCTCCAGAGATCAAGGCCGAAGAGCCTGTTCAGGAAGAGGCTGAAGAAGTCATCGAAGAAGCCACAGAAGAAGCCGAAGTTGAGGGAGAGGCAGTTGCCAACACCACAACTCCACAGGAAGCTTCTATGGCTGAAAAGTACAAGAATGCATTTAATTTAGACGGATTCAACATCAAATACTAAAAAATAAACAATAACAAATAGGATAAAATTATGCCACAATTAAAACCATTTAGAGATTACGACGAACACGATGTAATCAACTTGTTCACGCTCAAAGATCAGAGCGATGTCAACAAGGGAACATTCGTGAAATTAACAAGCGGTCAGGGATGGGTAAGTACCGATGAAGTTTTCGGTGATACTCAAAGCGCAGTTGGTTCCACCAGCTATGCTGCCCGTGCCGTTTCTAACCGTTACATTGTTCAAGCTGGATTGGATATCGCCAGTTCTGGTCAGGCTCCAATCGGAATGACTCTTTACGACTTGAAAGAGACTGACGAAAATGGAGAGAAGCTTGTCTTCAATCCTCGCAAGGCTGCTGAAATGCAAGCTGCGATTTCTGGTCAGGCTGTTCCAGTTGCCACAAGAGGAGTATTCCTTTACAGTGGTGCCACGCTCGCTTCTCTTGCTTTTGATGCTGGAAGCGTTCTTTTTGCTGACGATAACGGTGAGCTTCATACGGTCGAGGCTAGCAGAAAGAAAGTCGGTGTTGCCCTTGGTGCCAAGGACAGCAATAACTACGTATTAATCAGAATCGATTGCGATCCTACCCAGTAATCTTAATCGTAAACAATTAATAAACAGGAAACAATAGAAATGAAA
>Ga0222719_10002630_pt1 | contig 16308 bp, 10 predicted proteins | sample C33_34DmetaG_FD_165039 | JGI IMG/M metagenome (GOLD analysis project Ga0222719, IMG submission 165039) | Estuarine water microbial communities from San Francisco Bay, California, United States - C33_34D | ecosystem: Environmental > Aquatic > Marine > Unclassified | place: USA: California... | reverse complement strand
AGATTTACATTATTCTGATAATCATCTTGAGATGATTGAACATCTCTTCGCAAAGTATTTATATCATTCTTTATTTTATTATAATTATCTTTTAAATGCCGTGGTGATATGAAACGTATTTCTAAATCATCATCTTGTTCAAAACTCGCGGATTTATTTATTTCTAATTCATATTTTTTATCACTATGTTCTATATTAATAGTTATATTGTTTGTAATTATGTATTCTTCTATTATTGCGCTATTTTGAAGCTTTAGTAATACAAACTTATATGCTTTGATGTTTTTATACAATCCAATGTTTGGAGATGCTAGTGAATTACTAACAGAGACATTTACATTTTTGCTATTTGTTGTTTTATTACTAACTGTAACATTCAAGTTTGATTCATTCATTCCAAAACGAGTTTTTAATATTGTAAGACTATTTATCATTGATGTGTTTGCTTTATTTAAGATTGAATCATAGTCTGTTTGTTCATTTGTGTTTAATAATGAAATCGTATTGAGTATTTGATAATTCAGAATATGATATATTAATTTATAAAAATTATGAAATATATGAGAAACAGATTCTATATCTGTTTCTTGAATTTGTTTAAGGAATTCCACATGTTTACTTATAATTACTTCATATGAACTAACATTCGTAAATATGTCTTTACTTGTGAATGTTTCTTTTTTAGTATTTATTATGTTTCTTATATCAAATTTTTGAACTAAATGAAATAATGTTGCCATAAGACGATCAATACTAGTTATAGCATTCAAACTACTTTCATTATATTGCATATATTCCGCACTTTCTTCCGTAGTTATTTCATATTCACTGTCATAATATACAGGTTCCAATCCAGAATTTGGCAACCCACCTCTAAAATAATATTCAGATTCTGTGTCCTGTTCTAAACAATTCATAATAATTTCTGTGAATAATGTTAAACCATCCACATTTCCATTTTCTTGATAACTGGAATCTAAATACTTAAAAAGATATTGAAATTCACTAGGTATATAAGGTTTTATAAAGCTTAACTCCTTTATTAATTCATTATTATCTGTTCTTGAAACATTAATATCTCCCATAATTCTTATCTAATATTGAGATAATTTTAAACGCAACATCTATAGTAATAAGATAGTCCACTATTTATGTTATATCTTTCTATCTCTACAATATCCCCAGTTTTTAGTCCTATCCATTTTGATATTGGATCACTTTTTAATATATATGGTATTTGTGATTTTTGCTTTATCAAATATTTGTTCATCATTTCTTGTATTTCCTCTAATGATAATTTACGATGGGGAGGCACTAAAGAATGTTTTAGTGGATTATACATAAGATTTTTAAATCTTATATCATGCATCATTCCTCCATATTTTTGTAGTTCTTTATCAAAAGATACCAATAATGTTTTGTTAGATGGTGTTGGAATAGTATTTGCGTCATCCTTAAAAATGATAAGAAAGTTTTTTAGTCCGCCATATTCTTGGATTATCTCTGCTATACCTACATCTTTTTTTTCATCAGAAGCTAGTTTGTTTGAAAACTGTTTAAACAATTTGGTTCTATGTTCGCTATTTGTTATTAACAAAATTGTTGTATTATCAGTATTCATATAAATTATGTTATCATCACCACCTCCTTTACTTTGATAAAAGAAGTTAGGGTACATTTCTAATAACATATTAACTTGATGTGTATATTCAGAGACATCATCTCCTCGCGATATCAATAAATCTTTAAGATTTTGAAATATTGTTGTTTGCTCCATTGAGTTTATTATTACTATTTATATCATTTTTTTATATTGCTTAAAACCCTTTTTACAGGGTTTCTTTTTATTTTTTTCTTACTTTTTATTTTACATATCGTTCCAATCGCCTCCAGACAATTCAATGTTGAGAGTAGGAGGAGTAGTTGTGGATGATGGAGAACAGATGTTCGCATAAGACTTGGTATGTGCGATCTTGTCGCAAAGTAATTTAATCTGATTAATATCTAGAGCATTCGCATTCGGATAGAATTCAACCATCTTATTGATAAAGTCAGAGACGGTCTCCTTGTATGTAGTAGGTTCATTACATTCTTTTTCATCAACTACGACGATTGTTTCTTCAGCATTTTTAGTCTCAGATTTTTCTTCTTCGGATACCGCTGAAGATGCCCAATAGGTATTATCTTCTTCACTGTTGGGCTTACCAAAAACCTTAGGAACTGGCATATCGTTCGTAGTTTTATACTCCGCAACGATTTCAATGATATCAAGGCGAGTAGCATAATCGGTATCGTGGTTATAAACACAGTTCTGCTTGCTACAAGTGAGATTGTGCTTGCAATGATTGCCACCATTGTTTTCAAATTCTGTGATAACCGCAATGATTTTTTTGCGAGTTTCAAGATTGACATCGTGATAGTATTCGCATTTGTAATCACGGCACTGCTGGTGATAACGGCACACCTGCTTCTTATACACGTTCTGATGATTAGGATGGATAATCTTGAAATTCCTGATGATGTTCCTAATCTTCACACGGTTCTCGTAATCAACGTTATGACGACACTGGCAACTCTCATCACTACAAATGATACCAAAACGACACCACGGAACATCCGAATAACAATCATCAACAGGCGCTTTGGATACCATATCCATGATCATATTGCGGATATCATAAGGAACCATGTGTCCCATCTTACACTCGGGATCTTCGCATTTCAATGAATCAGAGCAAGGCTTGTGATAGAAAGGGCATTCATACATAGTCTTTTTACAAAGACCATCACAAAAATTAGTACAAAAATCTTTTTTTTTGCTAGTTTTCTTAGCATTCGAATACATCATTATGTGATAGTTTTTAATAATCGTTCATCACTTTTATACCATTTTGCGTATTTTTTTAACAAAACTTTTATTCACTGTCAGAACTACTCTCCGTTGTTTTTATTTTTCTAATTGTATATCCTTTCCAAGAACCCTTTACTTGTTTTCCTAGTAATTTTTCAAGTTCTTGTTTTAGATGTGGTTTCTCTAAGGTCTTACGCGAATTCATATTTTCTTTTGCCCATGCTTTATACAATGCCCAGATTTTGGTAATTGAAAGTTTATCATTATCACTTTTCACAAATACCTCATCAACAAATTGACCTACCATATCATTATTACGTTGATACGATGTTGTTGCTACCTTAACCTCATCTGGTTCTACAATTTTTTGTACATCCAATGAATTATGAATATTAATTAACATGCCAATAAATGTACTTCCCCATCTTTGTATCTTTTCTGATAACTCAGGATCAATTTTAAATTCAGTAGAGACTTGCTCATTTGGAACATCACAAAATTTTGATTTAAATTGAAGCACCCTAATACGTCTCCATGTTCCCCCATCATTACTGGGAACATCTGGTAAATCATTACAAGTCATAAACATCTTAAATTGTGGCTTGAAATCCACATTTTCTTTATATAATGCTCTTGCGGTAATTGTATCATTTCCTGTTAATTCTTTCATCAAACCAATATTTATTTTATCTCCTTCGCTTGGTTCCTGCATTACTGCGAACCTTTTACCTTTGGTTCTTACTAATTCAGACTGAGCACTATTGGAAGCAACTCTTTTATTAGTTAATAGAGATATTGGGACAATTGTATAATAATCACCCAATGTCTTTTCAATAAAATCCATCAAACGACTTTTACCATTCGCACCCGTTCCTGTTAGAATATAGAAACGTTCTTGATGTATTGAACCATCTATAGCACACGCTAAAGTCTCTAACACAAATTTTTTAATATCAACTGATATAAATATTTTTGAAAGAAAGTCATCTATTTCTTTTACAGTATCTTGATCTAATATAGGAGTCCAAGTTTGATGAGTACAGAAAGAGATGAAATCATTTGGTTCTCCATTCCTAAATATTTTCATATTCAAGTCATATACTCCATTCTCAAAACCTAATAAATATGGTTTGCTATCTAACATTGATTCAAAGTCAGGCTCATGAAATAAACCCTTGCATTCTTTGATAATATTACTCTTAAACGATGTTGTCTTACAATTTCTGATGATCTTAAAGCATCTTTCATATCTATCATTATATGCATCTGCTAAATCTTTGTTGTCATTTGTATTCTCTCGATTACTTTCATTTAACCAATAACACGCCCTTGCGTTAAGAATGTTTACTATATCAGTACTTATCAAACGAGATAGATCCAATGCTTCATTCATCTTTACCCATCTATGTCTTTCTTTCAAAAATTTATACCAAAGGTCATTTGATACAAATTTGAATTCATCATTATAATATACATGAACTATACGAGCAACATCAAAATTTGTACCATCCGAGCGAATAGCAGAATCAATTACAGGATTTACACATTCTCTCTTTAATTCATTGTATTTGTCTTCGTTATCTTGTTTAGCCCACCAACGAAGAGTTGCCATCCCCATCTTCTCTTCTTTCATATATTCCCATCGTTTTTCACATTCTCCGTCAGCATATTTTGTACTATTCTTTGAAAACTCAATCCATTCATCCAACAAACGATAATCTATATTTCTTAATACCCATCCCATTGTTATCCAATCATGGTAATTATCTGCCCTTGCTGGATTTATACATTCCTTCAGCATCGCTTTAGAAAACTGAATATCACTATCATTGGATATATTCTTAAACAACAATCTTGATGCACTTAGAAGATTGTTATTTACAATAGCTTTTGTACGTTTATCCGTTTTAGGTATTATGTTTTTTATATAATTATCATAATCTGTTTGAGAATCACTTGTCATATCTAATATTACACTAGTTTCCTTTCTCATTGAAAAGAGTTCTGGAAATGTGATTTCCATTTCGTCATACTCATCTTCTGTATATACATTTCTTATTACTTGATCTGTATTTACTTGAAACTGATAAATCCTAGTAACCTCATATGCCTTACAATTTGGTTTGGTTGAACCGTACATTTGCCAACAGTTTTGGTCTATTATTGCTTTATCTACCAAAGACTCATAATCATTGATTATAGGTAATCCACAAAATATAGTCATAGAATCTTTCAAGATTTTACTTCGTATATAATGTTGCTCCTTGTATGTTAGTGATATTTCAGGAAATACTATATGAATACCATCTTTAATCATGCCATGACTTTCCGTTGCTTCGGGTTTTTCAAGTATATAGATATTGAAATTTTTATTAATCTTGTAAGTAGTCTTTAAGATTGATACATACGAATTAACTATCCTTTCTATATGACTTTCATTATAGACACGATAGATTGGCTTTTCTTCTTCTCCTATACTAAAACGAAAGTCTAAATCAACTCGCAAAATACTTCGTTCAAATGGTTTTTCGGTAAAATATAAAGTGTGCCCCTTCCGTAATGCTCTTTTGTATAATTTGAAAAAATTTGGTAAACAGTTTTCTGGTATATTTAGAGATACTTTGGGGTCACCAATGCTGGTATGGGTAAATGGCTTACCCCTTTCTTGTTTGTATCTTTCTATAAAATCTCTCAAGTCTTCATATATACCCATACTTTATTTATTTGTAGTATTTTTATTATACCTTTTTATATATATAATTTGTTTATTTTTAAATCAATTTTTTTTATTTTTATACCAAGACAATTAGACTTTTTTTGCTATATATATATATAATGGAACTTGATAAATATGAAAAGAACAATAAAGCACCTAAATATTGCAGCATTTTTTCAAAAAGCAATGGTACTCTAGAAACTTGTTTCGACAGAAATTCACTTTTAACACTTATTAAAGGGTACAATTCTTCCTCTTCTATTGAAAAAAAAATTATATTATCCAAAAATAGAAAAACTGAATGGTTATTAAATGATTTTAAAAATGTATTACCATATAATTTTAAAAATAATGATCAATATTGGATTTACTTCGTTCATTCTATCGCATCCAACACATACAAAAAAAAAATTATGGATTTAGAAAAAAATTTTGTTCCAGAAAGACCAGAAACTTGGGAAATTGATAAAAATACTTGGTTATCAAATATTGATATAGAAAAAGTTATGAAACAATACCACGCTTTAAAAAAACTTAAATATCATTTTCACGGCGTTTTTCCTATAGATTTCTCACTGAAAGATCATAAAGGAATGTGCTTATTTAATGCTTTGTGCCATATTAATATTAAAGCGCTTATTGATAAAGGAATTAAATATGTTGGACTTATTACAAACTTAGATACTCATGATAAACCAGGTTCTCATTGGACAAGCAGCTTTATAATTATTGATGATAAATTACCTAACTTTGGCGCTTATTATTATGATAGCATGGGAAGAAAAATACCAAAACTAATTTTGAATTTTTTTAAAGATATTGAAAAACAATTAAACAAAAAACTTGTCATAAAGGTGAATTTAAAACGACATCAATTTCAAAATACTGAATGTGGGATGTTCGCTTTATTTTATCAAATTAAATGGCTGGAATTGTTACAAAAAAATAAAGCAACGTCATTCAAAGATATTGTTGATTGTGATTTAAATGATAACAATATAACAATTCTTAGAGATATAATTTTCCGTCCTAAAATTAAATATGTCTGATAAAACAATTGACGCAGTCTTAGAATTAATTGTAATTATAGCAACATTTTTAATTGTATTGGCGTGCGGATGCATTTTTATTTATTTAATAATTGTTTTGATTTTGGATTTTACTGTAAATAATATATCTCTCGCTATTAACGAAATTAAATACAATGCAAATTTTGATGATGTTGTTTTCGATAATTTATTTAGATATAAAGTAGTTAAATATGTATTGATAGATCATGATTCACCATTTTACGAACCAGGACTTCATATTTACAAGGCTCAATTAATGTTGAACATAGCATCTTGGTTAGTAATCTCGAGTATTGGAATAATTGTTATTGGTATATTTGTTTCCTTTTTTACAATTATAGCATCTACTATAAAAGGAACTAATATAGAGAAACCTAACGTTACGAAAATTGTTGCTAAGAAATCATATATTACACCCCTTATATTTTGTATTTCTATTATTTCTCTTGGAAAAATATTATATTCCAGTTTTGAAAATAATATATATAATCCATCTGAGGAAATTAATGTTTCCATTAAAAAAATTGAAAGCATTATTAGTATTAACAAGACAAATCCTGTGTTTTACGACTTTATAAAAAAATACATCGATGACAATAAAGATAAACTTTCTGACAATATATATACTAGAACTAATAATTATTTGAAAAATGATAGATTTGATATTACACGCTTCACCGATTTTATGATAATAAACAAAAATTTCACACTACCATCATTAAAAAACATTAATACTGGAGACAGAATTAAAGCACTAAAAGCTATTAATGAAATTGACGCTCAGAGAAAACAAATACGCAGTCTTCTTGAAAAAATATCAATATTAAACTATACAATGTCTTATATCAGTTTACCAGTTTGTATTATAGGTTTGTATTTTTTGAGCATTAAATTGCGATATCACCTATACCCCAAAAACTAATTAAAATATACACTTTACATGTAAAATGAATTCTAAATATGAAATCAATATTGTTATTGTTATAATACTTTCTTTAATTCCTTTTTTATTTCATTTAGGGTTAGTATTTAATATTGAAAATGCTTTATATTCAGCTATAAAATGCTCTAAAACAAATAATTTACCTGAATATTTGACATTCAGATATAATATTAATAAAGCTGGAGAATATATTACTGATAGTATGAAAATATTTATAATTTCATCTTTAATAATTGTTATAATTTTAGCAATCGTGTTTCTTATATATAATAAAAGCGACTATTATCCTATGCTCATATTTTTAATTGTTTTCAATATATTGTTTGGTTCAATGATTGCTTTTCAGTATTTCAGTAATGATTATGATAAAGTTTCAAATGAATATAGGAAATTCTTAAATGATTTCGATAACATATTGTATTTGTGTTTTGAGGATGAAAATGTTATTGATACGAACAAAAAAAACAAGTTGAAAAATATAATTTTAGAAAATATTGGAATTTCTAGAAATGTTTCTTCTCGTATAGAAACTATTAATATTTTTGAAAATGATAAGTCAAACCTAACAAAATATATTACTATTAATATCAATGATAATGATTTTAGTTTTATTATTTCTACTATTGAAAATTACTATGATTATGATTATTATAAAAAAAGCAAGGACATTGTTTTGGTATCAGATGATAAACAAAATATATTTGACCAGTTGAAAAAGAACATTACAGATAAAAATACATTCATGCAAAATCTAGAGAAATATGCTAAAAATAATAAACTAAATTTCAAAAATGAAACTAACATGAATTCTCAAATTCTAAAGCACTGGTATAATTTATTATATGGAGATCATTGGGGAAATAATTTTTACAGTTTCCATTTTATTATGTTGCTTTTTATTGGAATTCTATATATTATTCTTGATATATTTTCGGAAAACATATTTTATTTTACTTTTTACTTAGTATTTGCTACAGTTTTATTTATGATCCTCAGTTTACTCAAGATAAAATCAAAAGGTGTCGCAATCATCGTTTTCATCTTGGGGATAATAATTCTATGTATTAAGATAAAATAGAATGTATCTAATCAATATATTTAAGATATTTCCAGAAAATTTTATTAAAAATATTGACAACCAGTTTATAGAGTCTATTTATTATAAATTTGCTTTCTATCTATCACTCGGGTTTATAATATTAATTTCTGTTTTATTTTCTATACTATGGTTAATCTCTTTCTTTAATAACAAATTTCAAATTCATGAAAAAATTGAGCATAATGAAAAGTTTTTAACATATAGACTTAGTTTATTTATATATATTATCGCAATATCTGTATGTTTTATAATAATTACAGCAACTTTTAGTATTTTTCTTTATAATTCTAGTACTGATAAAAATACTCAAAAAATATATATTATGATTTTGAGTTTACTCATCATTAACATCGCAATAATTGCATTCATTGTTTATAAATATTCTTTATATAATTACAATTATGTTCCAAACACAAGTGATAGAAATTCATTAATTAAAAATATCAAAACAAAAACATTAAACTTATTGAATAATTTAGATCTTAGTATTAAAAGCCACAAAGATATTACTAAAAATATTATAAAGGGGTTCAACGATAAATTTTCATTATCAATTGATCAGGAAAAGAACATACTACTTCAAAAGAAAGAAATAATTGAATTTTTAGAAGACAATGATAAGAAAAAAATAATTGACAAGAAAATAACAGAGTTTTTTTATAAAAGATCGGAAGACTTTTTACCAACAATTGACGAAAGCGAATTACCTAGTGGTTTTAATCTTAATAATATTTATGAATATAACACTTTTGCTATGGAAGAAAATAACAAATATTATAATAAAAAAATGAGTATTAAAAATGGATTTACAGCATCATTAATATTTATACTCAATTTTGTTTTTCTTGGTTCAGCAAGTTTCATATTAGTTGGGTATTTATTAAAATAAAAAATATATAAAGTTATCAATTTATTATCTTATAAATATGTATTTTTTTTCTGATACAAACAAAAATGTATTGTTTGAAGCCTCTAAAAAAATGTTGTATCACAGATTACCTGAAAAGGTAATCCATGAAAATGAATTACGTAATATATTAACTGATGTTATGAAAAATTTCTCTACAGAAAAAGATTCAGATGATAATATTAAAGCATTGAATAAAAAAACTTTGTTAAGTGTTCTTAATCATGTTGTTTCTAATAATAATCCGAAATCAGAAGATGATTTAGAAGTTGATTTGATTAGATTTGAGAAGTCAAGAAATTCAAAAATAGCAAACATTGATGATTTCATTGAAAATTCAGATTCGTCCAATGATATAGCAAATATTACTCCAAACATTAATATAACATTACCTAAACAAGACCAATTTAAAGAATACTTCAAAACATATATCATTTCAAGTTCTAATAGAAATTGGGAAAAAGATAATAAACGCTCTCATTTTACTTTTACTCACCCTATTAATAGCACAAAATGTTTCTTTAAGTGCATTGTATTTTCGGATAACTTATTGAAATTCTTGAAAAAATATAATGTTCTTAAAATTAATTTTATGAATAAAAATGGAAAAATATTTAGTTTTCATATTTTCCCTTCTCCTAAATCTAATGTTTGGGAACCTATTGAAAATACTGAACCAATTATTATTGATAAGTTCGAATGGACATTGTTAATATTAGATGATTTTGATGAACCTGTTAATATAGGTGAAGATAATCTAAAAATTATTAATATTGATAAAGTTAACTTTATAGAATATGTGTGCAATTATGAAAACAAATCAATAGAACCTAATGATTTATTAATAAAAACAAAAAATGGTGTTGAAAAATTTTATGTTAATGGACTTAACAGATATAAAACAAATTCTACAAATTTTGATACGAATGACGCTTATACATGCTTAGAACTAAATAACCAATTTTCAATCATATTCGCTTATACAGTTTAGGAAATACTTATCATCGCAAAAATTGAAAATATTAATATGATTCCTGTTATTAATTCCAATTTATATGATATCTTAATATGACTTTCTTCACTATTATCATCATTTTGATTCACATTCAAATTTAGATATAGATTGTATATCATTAAAGAGAATATGAAGAATACTATCATATGAGTAAATACTCCGCTAAAGTTTCCGTTCAAGTCAAATGCTCCTAATAAGACCCTGAGTTTATATCCTTCACTCATATTTACTAATGCTACTATAGATATGAATATTACAATATATATAATGACATAGACAACTAATGCACTAATTAGACTTGTTATATAGAGACCGTCTAATAAATAATTCACGATTGACATGCTTAATAATCGTATTAATAACAATAAGACAATGAATATAAACTTATCATTGTTGTTTAATACTCCTTCTTTTGATTTATCTAACCTCGATAACTCAAAATCACGAACAAAGTCCTTTTCCGCTTTTAACTCATAATCCCCTTCATCTTTATTTTCGTTATATTTGTTATATATTTGTGAAAAGACATTGATATCATTATTTCCTATTTGAGAAGATGACCCTTTTGATATTGATTTTTCGAATTTGGTTAATTTTTTTATCATTTCAACAAAATCTTCATCAGTTTCTGGTTTTTCGGTTCCATTTCCTCCTCCTTGTCCCCCCTCTCTCTGGTTATATTTATTTGGTTGATTTTCATACCGTGCTATTTGTACAATTCTATCATCCTCTTTTTCCAATCTTGCCAATTGTAATTGTATTCCATCTCTTGTACTTTTACCTTCTTTATATAATTTATTGAATTTATTTTCCAATTCTGAAATTTTGGAAGAATAATCTTTGACTATTTTTTCATAGTCATCTGGAAACTTTCTCTCATAGATATTCTGGTGTTTTAACAATAACATAGATATTTGTGCTATATCATCTTTCTGCTTTGACTTGATAGTATCTTTAAAATTAGAAACTAGATTTTTGACTTCGTCGTTTTTAAGAATATTATTTTCAATATATGAACTTAAATTTTCTGCTTCGTTTTTTGATATTTTTTTACCATGTAGTTTGATATCGTTATTATTTTGTTTTTCCTTTTTTGCGGCTTCTGCTGCTGATGTGTCTTTTTCTTGTTCGCCTGTTTTTTTATTGAGTTCCCCTTCTATTAAATAAATATTTTCTTTTACATTATCATATTGCTTTTTGAAATTTTCAATTTTATCTATAAAATCCGTCAAAATGTTTTTATCTGTAAATGTGTCTTTTTGTGAATTATTCTCTTCTTCAATTCCTCCCCCTACTTTTTTTTCATTTAAGGTATCAATTTGGTCTAATAACTCATCGAGAGTTCGCATATTTTCTTTTAATTTTTTTCCTTCTCTTGTCAGGCGTTTCATATCTTTTATAACTTTTGGACACGAAGCACCACCTACATACTCCGAATATGCTGATGCTATTGCTTCACTTTTTGCTCGACGTGCTTCTTTTGCTGCTTCTGCTGCTCGACGTGATGCTTCTTCTGCTTCTGCTGCTTCTCCTGCTTCTGCTGCTTTTGTTGCTGCTTCTTTTGCTGCTTCTGCTGCTTCTGCTGCTCTTTGGCTTGCTGCTTCTGCTCGACTTGCTGCTGCTTTTGCTGCTTCTTTTGCTGCGTTTATCTGTTCTACTACTTCTTGTGTTTGTATATCATTTTGTGCTTCTATTCCTGCTGCTTCTGCTGCTTTTGTTGCTGCTTCTTTTGCTGCTTCTTTTGCTTCTGTTGCTGCTTGTTCTGCTGCTTCTGCTGCTTCTTTTGCTGCGTTTGCTGCGTTTGCTGCTTCTTTTTCTGCTTCTTCTGCTTCTTCTGCTCTTTGGCTTGCTGTTTCTTCTGCTTCTTCTGCTTTATCTGCTTCATCTGCTTCTGCTGCTTTTGCTGCTTTTGCTGCTTTTGCTGCTCTTTGGCTTTCTGCTTCTGCACGACTTGCTGATGTATATGCTTTTTTTACTGCATTTGCTGCTTTTTCTACTGCTTCTACTGCTTTTTCTACTGCTTCTACTGCGTTTACTGCTTCTAGTACTGCTTTTAATGCTACTACTGCTTTTACTTCTTCACTTACTGTGTTTACTGCTTCTTTTGCTCTACTTGCTGCTTCATTTGCTAGACTTGCTGCTTTTCTTGCTGCTTCTGCTGCTTCCACTGCTTCTGCTGCTTCCACTGCTTTTGTTGCTTCATCTGCTTTTCTTTCTGCTAGGCTTGCTTGTGTTTTTGCTTTATTTGCTTCTGCTTCTGCTTGTGTTTTTGCTGCTTCTGCTTGTGTTTTTGCTGCTTCTGCTGCTTCTGCTGCTTTTTTTGCTTCTGCTGCGGCAACTTTAGCATAATCAATCAAACCAACAGCTTCTGCTGCTGCTTCTGCTGCTTCTTTTGCTGCTTCTACTGCTCTTTGGCTTGCTGCTTCTGCTCGACTTGCTGCTTCTGCTGCTTCTGCTTCTTCTGCTGCTTCTGCTGATTCTCTGGCTGCTTCTGCTGATTCTTTTGCTGCTTCTGCTGCTTGTTCTGCTGATTCACTTGCTGCTTCTGCTGATGCTTCTGCTGCTTTTATTGTATTTTCATTTTCAATTATTTTTTGTACTTCTTCTAATGCTTCTTTTGCTTTTGCTGATTCTGCTTCTGCTGCTTTTGCTGCTCGATTCGCTTCTTCTACTGCTTTCACTGCTTTTGCTGCTGCTGCTTCTGCTTTACAAGGTTCTGATACTAAATCTCGTCTTTGTTCAAAGTTATTCATTTATATATTCTTCTTAAATTATAATATGATTTTTAAATTATATCAACGCAATTAAACTCAATGATATCCATGATAACAATGTAAAGTTTGAAAGTCCTCTATAGATATCTCTTTTACCCTCCATTGATTCTGAAAAATGTTTTGAAAATGATAGGTCATCTTTTCCTGCTTGAATTATAAAAGGTATTATTGATAATATTAGCATTAATGCTATGTGCACAATCAAATGTGTGTTTCCATTTATTCTGTTAAATGAATATAAATAATATGGAAGTTTGTCCGTTTCCATACCAGAATAGTTTATTATAGCCCATATCATACAAAATAATAGGATATAGATAGCTATATATAGATATATAGCGCTTTCAAAAATAGTGACAAAATCAACATCAATAGCCCATTTTAATATAACAAGTGATATTGCTCTAATAACAAATGTCACTCCAATAAATATATATTTATCTTCCATTGTATATTTGAACGTAGAAATTTCATTATTGTATACTAGTTCTCTTGCACGAGCAAGAGAACTAGTATTTTCAGTTTGTTCATTTGTTTTTCCGGAAAACAAGTTATTTGTATTTTCCAGTTCCTCTTGTAAATCTTGTAAATTTTCACCGCCTCCATAGCTTATATATCCTCCCCCTTGCGACTTTTTTTCTTCATTTTGTACGTGTGATTCTTTTTCTTTACATATTTTTATAAGTTTATTTATAAAATTATTATTTTCATTATTTTCTTTATTATCATTATTTTCATTCTTCTTTATTAATAACTTTTCTAATCCTTCTGCCATACCATTATTTTTACATAAAAGTGTTATTTTATTTATTAATTTTTCTTTATTTATTTCTTTCTGTTCTAACGCATAAATTGTTTGTTTGAATTTGTGATACAAATTTAGAACATATGGAGCGATATGTTTATTATCATAATATATTCTTTTTATTCTTTCTCTTGAGCTGTTAATAGATTGTAAGAAAAGAGTAAAGTCTTTATCATCATAACTATCTTTAAAAAAATTATCCATATTCTTTGTTCCTAACTAAGTTTTTAATTTATGCCATCTCTTATGTTATATACTATTGTCATTACTGTTATTGCAAACATCATTAATACAATAAATACTAATATACCCTTAGGATAAATTGTTGACTCTATATTTTTATGAGCAAAATACGATGCACAAAATACCAGAGAAAAAACGGCTAATATAATAAAAATTGTAATTATTTGATAATTAGCAAATTCTTGTTCATCATGATGAATGACTTGAAGGCATTTTTGGATATCATTCATAACATCATCGTCAGCATTGATATTAAAAGTTTCCAGTTTTGTTTTAAATTTGTCAGGATCATTCTCAAAAAATGGAAAATAACAACAACCATTCAACTCAAATTCATTAGGATTTGTAGCATCAATTTTCCCTTCTGAATCAAGTACTATACTAGTGCATTTATAACGATTGTTGTGACTAGCATTGTAGTTATTAATAACATATTTATCAAAATTACTAGTATGGGTTTTATTGAACTCATTTGAAAAATCTCTGAAAATTCCAACAATGGCATTTATATTGGCTGCTGTTGGTGTCATTATTGGTCCTACTGAATTACCACTACATAATATGAAATTGATAAAATTTGCTTTATCAATAGTATCACTATCAATAGTATCACTATATTTAGGTTTAAGTGGAATTGATTCATCACAGTTGTGATTTATTTCCTTAATTTTCATAGCAATTTTGTTTATATATTTTTCAATAAATTTTGATTCATAAATATTTGGGGTTTCATCATTAATTAATTTATAAGTAAAACTATTTTGTAGATCATTTTCCAGATCATTTTCCACAAGTGCATACTTTTCGGTTAATTTAATATATATTTTATGAATGTTATATAATTTACCATATATATTTCTATTATTATTAATCGTATTTATTATTTTTTGTTTGTCCTCACTTTGATCGGTAATATCTTTTTTCTTATCAATATCTGCACGCTGAAATGCTTTAATAAAATCTTCAATTTTATTATTATCCAGAAAATAACAAGATTCATCTTGAAATACATTATCGAATTCTATATCATTTAGATAAGTGTTATTATTCCTGTTTCCAATTTTTTTAAATTCAGTTTGTAAATTTTCAATATTCTTTTTATAATGTTGATGAAATTCAATAGCAAGTGTTTGTATAATTGATGACATTACAAGAATTGTTATGAACGAACATACAATTAATAAAGTAAAAATTTTGTATAAATCTATATTAGTAATAGAACTAGGTTCATTTGATATGAACACAAACGAGACATGAAATATTATGGTCATAACAAACAATATCCAAAACCTTCTTTGAAAGTGTTCCAAAGAGTCTTCTCCTCTTTTTTCAAATATATCCTTGAAAACGAAAACATCTTTATATTTCAGAATGAAATTCAATATATTGATTATAAATAATCCTGTTGATGCAAATGCAGCATAATAAAGCGCTAAAGTAATTATATCATTGAAATTTACATTGCTATATAATTTATAATATATAAGCAATATGATGAAACATATTGGTATAACATAAAAATATGCGTCTTGTTCAAATTCGATACTTTTCGTTTTGTCAGCTTCAAGTATATTGGGAATATATATTACAAGGAAAATTATTACTGGAACTAAAAACATAATTCCGGGATATGCTAAATTGAAGTAAACGCTACTATTATTTTTATTATATAAGATATATGCTGGTCCAATAATTATTGCAATGTATAGTAAAAGATACAAAATATCAAAAAACATATTCACACTATATTTGACCTGTTCTATTGAAGAGTATAGTTGAAACCTTTTTGTTTCAAATTCAATAGTTTCATTTTGACAACGTTGAGTATAAATGATACCTCTAACAATTCCAGAAACAAGAAATAAACTATAAATCATGATAGTTA
>Ga0222719_10002627_pt1 | contig 16316 bp, 11 predicted proteins | sample C33_34DmetaG_FD_165039 | JGI IMG/M metagenome (GOLD analysis project Ga0222719, IMG submission 165039) | Estuarine water microbial communities from San Francisco Bay, California, United States - C33_34D | ecosystem: Environmental > Aquatic > Marine > Unclassified | place: USA: California... | reverse complement strand
AAATAGTGACGCTGGGGCCTCCAGGCATACTTCCGTTCCCTCAAGGAGACAAGGAACTTATATGGTCACAATAGTTACTGCAGGAACTCCGAGTCATGATGACTTGAGAAGGGATTACTTTGAAAAATCATTAAGCAAATGTGAACCAGTAAACTGGATACACTTTCAGCAACCTACAGGTAGCAACCCTAAAGGTGATTTCGGCTATGGTGATTGGTTGACTGTCATGCAATGGAAAATACGTTGCGCTATCAAGTCTCTGAAAGCAGCACCGAGAGGTCTTATTGTTTTAAGTGATCTGGATATTATTTACATGCCTGGGGCGTTTCACAAGCTGGAAGAAAAAGTGACTCAAGGTATTTATTGCATGAGAGAAAATGCTCAAGGGGAACTGAATGCTGGACTCATCGTAGGCAGGGATAGAGTCGAGCTACTGTTTTTGTTTGAGAGTATGCTTGACCACATGGACAGTAACCCTGGTCACCACGATCAAGATGCGCTACGTGCTGTTGCCCATGACAGAGCTAGGACCCTCCCTTTCAGTTTTGCAAACACTAAAACCATTGACGCAATTGTCCCAGGGGAAATGCTTTGTTACCACGCTATCTGCACCAGAGCAGATGACCAGGAATCCAGCGTGGAAAAGAAGAAAAAATTGTTGGATAAATTTATTGACGGTGACTAACACCGGTAATAATGTGTCTCCGAGATAAAAAGTTGCGGACCAAGTGAACGTCTCACTTGGAGTATCCGTAGGTTTTGCTTATTGAGGTTGATAGTATACACGTAACGACTAACACCCCTCCCCTTGCTGTTGGATGCAAATAGGGGAGGGTTTTTTATTTGCCCATCTTAGCCAAGTGTCGCTCGGCTTTTTCGATGGACCTGAACACGGGACCAATGCGTTTTCCTTGTGTGCTGTAAACTCTCACTCCTGCTCTTGACGATGTCTGAACTGCACGATCACCTCGCTCATTTGTGTATATTGCTCCACCTCGCTTGTTAAGTTCTCGTTGAGGAGAGAAGCGGAATCTTCCAGGAGAGTCATAGGTCGGGTTTTTAACAAAAACCGTATTACCCGAAGAAATCGCAACATCTCCACCGATTACAGGTTGACCAGTTTCCCTGTCGTAAAAATAGCTATGTCTCCGAGGGTTCATCCCCACCTGAGTCCAAGTATTAATATCTCCAGGTATTTCTCGCGTCTTTGAGTAAAGACCTTCCACCGTAGCTATCGTGGACTTGGCTTTCCCACCCTTGATGCTTTCTGCAGCTTTTTCGTTTACGGTAAACACTGGGTTCTTAACGGCAGCAATGTTTGTGTAGCCTATGACCTTGCCTGCTTTCCCTGCTTGCTTTCCTTTCCATTTTTCATGAACTGCAACAGGAAATACTGGTTGCCCTGCCTTGATAGTTCTTTCGTAAGTAGGAATGTCCAACCTGAGACCTACAGGCATGTCCTCTTGTATTTCAGTGTTATCTACTACCTTGGGCGATTTCTCTTTACTGATCTCCGCTTTAACTTTTGCCAGGCTAACTACGTTTGCGGATGGTCCTTGTAGAATAGGTGGTTCCACTTTCGGCAAGACAGGTCCCTCACCTGAAGGAAGTGACTCCATGCGTTCAGGGGAGAAGCGGATGTCTGCCTTGTTCGGATCGAAAGATCCCCTGTTACCTGTAGCGGATTTGATCTGACTTGGTTCAAAAGCAATCCAGTTCGTCTGCCTTCTGACTCCATCCTCGGCACCTTTCATCCCTAGCTCCTTGATGCCGTCTATGCCGTGATCCTTGAAGATCTTTTTGGCTTTAGTTGGAACTTGGGTTGTCCAGTATTCATTGCCAGACTCGATACCTTCGACGAACTCAGCCAGAGGCATGTCTTTAGTCCATTGCGTATTCTCCCTTTCCTTCCACTTCGGAACCCGTTCTCTCTTTGCTGCTTTTTGCAGATCTCGCAACACGGTTTGTGGAAACGGTTTTGAAGCGTCGAGGGGGTTTTTAATACTGAGGTAAACAGGATAGACACCAGGCTGAGACCTTTGGCTGGAGTTCCACTTTATACCTAAGTCATCCAACATTCCCTCAAAAGTGTTTTTAGTCTGCTTGAAAGCTCGGGGAAGTTTGCCTGTAGGATCGTAATCGTCGTAAGCGATGGTTTCACCCATCATCTCAAGGAAGTCATGGATATTGCTTAGTCTCCGCATACCACCACTCATTAAAGCACGGGAAGCTTTAGCGTCATACCTGGCGTTTTCCTCCCAATATTTGACAGGGTCTTGACCAGCGTGTTTGGTTAAATACCTCGACGCACGTTTTTGCTCTGCTGGGGTAAGATCCCTTGAATCTAGCCTCTTACTCGGATTGCCTTTTTTGTCAAGAAGCCTATACTCCTCGCCACCTTCATAATACTCTCGGTTACCCATTTTCCCCATGGCATAACTGCTGGCTATCTTCGGGTCTTCCGAGAAATAAAATCCTCCTGATGTTGCTTTACCTGCCTGCCACTTATTACCAAACATAGCTACGTTCCCATGGCCTGAGTATGTAACTAATGGCTTGCCAGATTCATCGGTAACCTTTGACCCATCAAACCATGATTTGAATTCTGGAGTTTGTTGTTGAGAGGGAGAGAAGCGGACTTCCCCACTGGCAAGCTTGTCTAACACAACTCCTGCCCCCATGAGAACAGCAGAATTTGGTTTGCCTGATTTAGTTGCTACATCTTTCCGAGAAGTGAGGTTGGTCACTTCTGTGAACTCCTTGAGGAATGCTTTCTCTTTTAATCCTACAAAGTATGGGTAGTTCTCGTTTAGTTCTGGTCTATACTCTGGCGGTTTCCCTCCATACTCAGCAATAGCCAGGAGAGTCCCTGGACCAATGCCCTCGTAGGCAGGTTCTCTTAGTTCATTGGCTACAGTCTCAAGATCCATACCTAGTTCCTTAAGCCTGCTTTGTTTTATTGGAAGGGTTTTACCGTCAAGCTTAGTGTAAAGGACAGGTGCTGCCTTCCATGGAATCTCTTCAAACACTCTGGCAAAATCCTTGTAAGTCTTTATGCCAGCAATAATGGACATTTGCTGCTTTGTGAGTGGGGACTTGCCTGCTTTGGAGTTAATGATCCTCTTCATTGCCTCCTTGATATGCTTGTTAGCCTCCCTTTCTGTTACCTTACCTGTTTCAACAAGTTCCTCCCACTTCAGTCCGTAATACCTTCGCGCAAGCTTACTGTTCAAGTGGTTGTTGGGCTTCATGGACGTGATACCAACTAACGGGAACCCGTCCCTGCGAAGGCGAGTGATAAAAGCCTTTGCTGAGTTTATGTTAGTAAAACCCCATCCATCATATAACGCTAAATGACCTGGCCCACCTCGAAACTGAACAGCTACACCGTTAGCATTTCGGTCCCTTGCTCCAGAGGAGTCAGTAGTGAGGACTTGGATCTTTTTATTGTTTAAGTCTCTTAGGTCTAAATTTGGATTGTCTGGGGATGGGCTGAATCTAGCCAAGTCTGATGGCTTCAGGACTGTTGTCTGTCCTGGTTCAAAAGTTCTAGGTCTAAAGTTAACCCCTGCCCTGTTGTAAGCGTCTTCCGAGAAGTTGACCTTGGTCTCCCTGGCTTGCATTTGAACAATGCGATCCAGCCTGAAATCTCGCCATGGAAAGTTTTTCTCTACCTCATTAAACTTAGTGCCTTCAGGGACGAGGATATTGTTTTTCTGGTTCCTGACCCTGAGGACCTTATTAAGTATATCTCTTTTCTTTGCCGATCCCAGGACCTCTGCTGTTGGTGTTTGCCCAGAAGACAATGCATCCAAGTAAGTCAGGAGATCCCTTTGCATCTCCTCTATGTTACTAAATTCTTTTTGGGTCTCTGGATTTGCAAACTCCTTTGCTACTCTTTGATCCAATAACGTCTTGTCTGCAACCTTGACTCGCATGGTTCCTGTCTCAGGGGACACAATGAAATTGTAGAGAATCGCATCTCGGTTGCTTAAGGGCAGGTTGCGGTATCGAGAACCTTTCTTTGTTTTAGCAGTAGCTGCAGCATACAAGACATTCATCAGCCCACTGTCATCTGGCATCTCATTGATCTTCTCCAGGGCTTTTCTCAATGTCCCAGTAATTGCATCTGAAGCCAAGAGGGCATCGATCTGTTTTCTGCTAAAACGTAGCCCTGAGTAGTTGCCTCTTTCATCGCGGATCAATCCTCCCGTGTCATCTACTGAATCCAAAACCTTAGCCATGGTTTTGGCTCGTTCTGCTTCGATCTTCTTGACCTGATAATCAGTCTTGATCATCTCCCTCTTACCAGTGGCTGTTACCCTGGCAGCACCCATGTCAACGAGTTCCTGGAAGATGGCATCATCCTTGAGATCAAAATCACTGTAGACTCGGACAGGAGTGTCTACGGAAAGGTTTATGTTTCTCTTGGATCTTCTCCTTGCTCTGACCAGATCGTCAATGGATCTGTTGAGAGCCTTTGATTGCTTGATAGGGGTATCGAAAATGTCGCTCTTAAAAGTGTTATGAACCCTATCAAGCTTGCCTGCTACAAATCGGTCAGTGATGCCTCGGATGGCTTCTCTGATCGGGTTGCCTTTGAACAAATAATTACTGTCCTTGCCTTTGATGTAATTAGCAAAATACTCAGCACCGATTTCTTCCAGGATTGAATTGAATTTCTTATCACGATCAGATTTACCTGGGGTATCATCAGTTACCAGAAGCTTGCCTGACTTTTCATAATCATTAATCAGCTTGTCGATCTCCTGATCCTTGTAGAGCTTGCCTACCTGATCTTTGATCCGCTGAACCATGACTTCAAAGCCATCAATTCTCGCAATGGCATGAAAGGTTTCATGAGCTAAAGTCCGTAAGTCTGAATTGGTGTTGAGATGAATGACAGGTCTGCCACCTTCTTGAGTGTAAGCACCTCCACCACCTTTGAGGGTAATGTCTTTTCCCTGGGCATCCTGGCCTATAACAGTTTCATCAGTTCCATATCGGATGATGGGTTCTGCTTCCGAAGTTGAGCCAAGTATGACCTGCTCTAGATCCATTGCTCGGATCAAATCATCTCGGTTTTTATAGCGTCCCAGGGAAGCCCTGTCTTCATCGCTTTTATCTTCCAGCCACTTGGCTAAGTCACTGTCTTGAGCTGCCCTTTTTGCTGCTCCTGTTGCACCCTCAACAAACCTACCCATGGTTCCACCGAATGCACCCATAGCTCCACCAGAACCAATGCCCTGAGCTACCCCCTCAACTCCTCCTGTAGCCAGTCCAATGCCAGCACCAACACCAACACCTGTCACTGCACCAGAGGCAGCTCTGCCTGCATAGTTGACGGGAGTGTCCAGGAACTTGAGCTTACCAGCAAGGTAGCCAGCAGCAGTGTCCGGTGAGTTGAGTGCCATCCTTGCAAGGCCACCAGACCTGGTAGGGTTGACCTTCATGGCATCTCCGAAATTACGTAGCAATCCCCCAGCAACCTCCATGGCTGCAGGGATACCAGCAACAGCCAGAGTTCCCATGCCTGCAGTGCCAAGATCCAAGGCTCCTACACCGATTGCTGTTCCTACTCCTGTTGGAACTGCATACCTGCCAATTCCACCGGATGCTTCGTCAACTTTTGAAGCCAAGTTACCCACGGCATCAGTTGCACTAGACCGCAAGTCACTGAGTCTCCTTCCACCAGCAGACATCATATCGCCAGCAGCAGATACTGCTCCTCCTGTTACTCTGCCTGTTGTCTTGGCAATCGCGGTTCCTATTTTCGAGCCAGGTATAAGCAAGCTTGGATCTGCAAACTCACCAAGGAATTCGGCTGCACCTTGATTAAATTTCTCAGGGTCAATCTTTGCTCCATTGGCCCCTGCATATTCCATGTATTCATTCCATGCAGACTTATCACCTCGATCAATTTTGGATCTGACGTTTTGCAGTTCTTTGACTTTCAGGAACCGTCTGTATTGGTTTTCCTTTTCGTCATTGGTTCTGCCACCAAACCCTTCGACCTTTGACATGAGGTAACCCTCTGCCATGCGTCCCATGGTTTCAGTGTCGTAAGTTCCCCTGGCGAATCCTTCTGCCAGAGTTCTCGCGGAAACTCCCATTTCCATAGGGTTAGCGAATGTGGTAAGGAATTCTGGCAGATTAGTAAGAAGCCTGCCTGCAGTGGAGAGGAATGCGTCTGCCGCCATTCCAGCAAACCTGCCTGCAGTCATATCAGGTCTTGCTTGCAAATACCTTTCGTGATCTTCCTTGGAGAGAGATGCTGCAGGAGTGTCAGGATTCTCAAATCGAGCTACCAGCTTTTCATTTGGCTCGGGATAGTCTCTTTTTATTATTCCCTTTATTTTTTCCTCAGACATGCCGTCTGGGAACTTGAGATTTACGTCATAATCACGAAGATAAAACTCTTGCATTACTCAATAGCTAAACCGTTATTTCCGTATTCAACTTCTCGGACGTTGCTTTGTTGTGCTGGACTTACTCTCGATGTTCCTGATGGGCTTAATGTGGGGTAAGAAGATTGTATAGGTCCCATGATGGACTTCACTGCTTGCTGTCGCAGAGATTCTTTCAGCTTTACAGTTTCCGCACTATCTCCTGCTGCTGGAAAGTATTTCTTCAAGTCGTTCTCGTATTCCTTCTCTCCAATTGCTGCACCAGACTCTCTTCGCAGGTTTGCAGTAATCCAATCCAGAGCTAGTGCCTCATACATTTGTCTTTCTTCGCTTTTCGCAATATTGGGCATCACTGACGCAAGTCCTTGAAAGCTTCCTGATGGATCGAAGTTTTCCATCACCTTTGAGAGTTCAGCTTCAGCGTTATCCATGCGATCAGCGAAGCCAACAGCTTTCCTTGCTTCTGCATCAAGCTTTGGTGCGTCCACTTTTGGCCCCATGAGCAATGAATAAATAGTACTTGCTGCAAGAGGGTTGTCCTCAATGAGTTTATTTATGTTCTTGGCTCGGGACTTGGCAAATTCTTCTGCTGTTTGTGGACGAGTGTCTGGTTTGTCTAGCTCTGCTTGTTGCTTCGCCTCTAAAAGCTGAAGCTTGCTCTTAGCGTCTTCCAATCCTCTGAGCTGATCCTGATAAGCCTGCCTTTGTTCCATGACCTGAGCCTCGTCCTCTCTGCTAGGTGTAGCCTGGCTCTGCATGAATTGACCTACCTGACCAATTTGCTGTTGCATCCTGGCATCCTTTTGCTGGTTAGCTTTTGCGCTTCGGGACAAGGGATCCCCAGCGAATCTATCTGCCAGTGTAGGCTGAAAGTTTTGAGGCTCCTCGGGTAGATCGTAAATTGGAGGAGGAACTTCCATTCGGACATCTTTCGCTTCCATGGTGGGAGCGAAATTCTTAATACCCTCCTCTAGTCTTCCTACTTCAGATTGGGCCTGATCAATCTCACCTGAATAATCGGTTCTTTGAGTGGGGACGGTGCCAGGCATGTTAGCCTGCATGAATCCAGAGATAACAGCATTGCCTTGCTTTACCTGGTTCACCTTCATCTGGCTTTCGGCAACCTTTGCGTCATGCAGTTCCTTCGCCATGGAAACAATGTAACCTTCGGAGATTCCCTGAAGTTGACCAAGGCCCTGATCATCGAGAAAAGCTTTCCAGTTGCCTGGGTCTACGTTGTATTTTTCAGCCAGGGAATCTGCGTGAGGAGCAAGTTTTGAACGCAAGGATGCAGCTTGGCTTTTGATCTTAGCTCTGCCTTCAATTCCTCTGCTCAACCCTTTCCCGAAAGACTCGATGCCTCGGGCCAGGTTTTGACCGGATTGATCAACTACGTTTTGTTGAGTGATCCCTTGACCAGTATAGCTCTGTTGTGAAAATGACATTACGATTTAAGTTTTAATTTTGCCTACCTTATTACTGGTGTTCCTGCCTTGTAAGCACTGGACATCATGCCTGCTCCAGCGATGTTAGATGCAGCACCTAGACCTGCTCCAAGCATTGCCGTCCTGTTGTTTGCTGCAGACATTGCTGCATTGCTTGCAGCATTAAAATTATTAGCATACAGACTACCAGCGTATGCAGACTCAGGATTGAATACATTGCCCGGGTTCATTCCTTGACCTTGGCCTGCAATCATTCCTGCTTGATTCACGTTTACACCAGGTCTTCCCAAGATAGCCATGAATGGGTCTTGTGTGTTAGCTGCATTCATTCCTGCTATCTGTTGAGCGAAGCCCTGCCTACGCCTATGGAGTTGCTCTGCTGCCATACCTTTTATTAGTGCCTCTTGACCAACGTCAGCCATTCCGAAACCCATTCCTCTTGATGCCTGACCTCCTCTGACAAACTGATCTAATTCTCTAGTCAAGGAAGGTGGAAGGCTTGCCCCTGACTGAAGCTCAGACATAGCTTGAGCATTAAGCTCATCCATCAGTGCAGCTTGTTCTGGGTTGGCAGCTTTGAATGCTTCACTAGCCCTGACACCCAGGTCTTCGACATCGGTGATGTCTGCCTCTCGGGCCACCCTTCGTGCGTTAGCTTCAGCTTGTCCCAGGCGAGGCATGACCTCATTCTCATATAGCTCAAGAAGCCCTGGCTGTCCGTCCTTTCCCATCATGGTTTCGCGTAAGACTCGCAGATCCAGTTGGGCGTATGCTGGTCTTCCATATTCGTCAGACGCTTCGGCTGCATACTTGTCTGGTGCCAGGTCTATTTGTGTCTCTAAAGTGTCGCCCATTTCCTTCGCATAACTGCGAGGCTCAGGCATGTCAGGTGCATACATTCCCATAATTGTCCTTTTGGTATTCCCTGTGTAGGGAGGTAAATTCTCTTAGTGATTTCCATCCACCGCATAGGTAGACGCAGGCGAAAATAACTTCGTGGTATTGGCTTTTCAGAACATCTGAATGACATCTCTGAACAGGGTTATCACTCTTCTCCCACTTGTTTGCATCCAGCCAGGTATTGCTGGAAAGAATCAGCAGTGGCATGAGGAAAGACTGATTAGCCAGATAGAAAGGGTTGGTGGATAAAGCTGCCATCCATGCCAATTGCATTTCAACAACTTCTTCATCACCGATGGTTTTATCCTGATCGATCAGGTCATCGATTTGGTGAGACCAATTGGCGAACAGCTCCACAAAAGACCAGGCTTGCTCGTTGTTGTTGGCAAGTCTTAGGAAATCTTCTTTTATGGAGTTATCAAATCGCATCAAGCAAATTTGCAAATTGTGGCAGAGGTGTAGATCTCGGGGTGTCCGCTAATGTTTGCTGCTTGACCTAACCCGTTTGTTTGACTGTTGGAACACCTGAACCTAATTTCCAGCACAGACTGTGAAGCCAGAGTGAATCTCCCTTTGATTACGGAGTGAATGGGTAGTCTGTCCCCACTGTAACTTCGACATGAGGTTCCATTAAGAAGCGTTGCAGTTCCAGTGGTATCGTATAACCAGGCGACAAAGTTGTTGCAACCGTCTCCAGGGACTGAGGCTTCGATCATGTAAGTGCCACCTTCTAAGGTGATCTGGTTTGAACTCAGTGTTGTTACGATGCCGTCTGGATCATTTGACTGGTTCAGATCTCTTGTTTGATCCACTGTAGAGTCACTATTACCCCCTCCAGAATTCGTCACCTTTTGATCCCATACATGAGCTACAGACTCAATAGTCGATGCCGTGGATTTAGCTTCCCACTGTATTGTACCGCTTCCGTTAGTGGATATATACTTGTTTGCACCATCGGTCGCAATTTGCGTGATATTAATGCTGCTCACCCCAGCTTGGGCTGACCATTCAGGGTCATTGTCAGCACCTTTGGTTTTGAGGAAATACCCATCAGTCCCTGGGGGCAATGTAACCAAGTCTCCTGACGAATTGTAGTATAACAATTGCCCATGAGTCCCTGCTGCAAGTTTGGTTAAAGCCAAGTTGTGGTCATCAACTTTTGAATTGATGTCGATGCTGTCAGAAAGCTTTTGTGTAGTGACTGCACCGTCTGTTATTTCACTGGAATCAACTGTTCCAGCCAGAGAGATGCCAGGAGTGCCAAGCAAGTTGAGTTTTGAATAAGTAACTCTCTCACTTGCGCTGAATTGGTAGCCAGGTTGAACGTCAAATGTTATAGCCATGTTATGTTAAAGTTGAGTCTTGTGCTGCAGGGATAAACCACTTTGCTGAAGTGTCATGTGCGAATATAGCAAAGTTGCCTGAAGACAAAGTGTAACTGCTGTCGAAAGGATAATCTTCCCAATCGGTGGAGGTTATTGCGATGTTTGCATTGCCTGAATTTTTGTTCACAATTATTTTCAATCCAGCAACTCCAACAGTTGGAGTTGGTAATGCGTAGGTGAATGGCGAATACTGTGAAATAATGCTGACTACATAGTCATTTGTGATCACGTTGGTCTCGACAGTTAGTAATGACTGCAGGAATGTGATCGCATTACCTAAGCGAATGGTGGGGTTGCCCCCTTCCCCATTTGCATTTGTCCACTCCAGCCCCGTCGATGCAAGAAAGGTTTTCGGTGTTGCCCCACCGTTGCCGTCGATCTGAACAAACCCTGGTGTTCCGCTTAAATTATCGATGGACCTGATGTTGCCGTTTGCGTAGTTAAGATGCTCAAGGACATTGATAAAATCTGTTCTTGAGACAGTGGTTGAACCTACGGGTGCGTTTGCAGTGTCGATTGAAAAATTAGTTGTGCTGTCTGGCATTAATGTAGTCCTCCGTGTAAACCTTCTCGTCTTTGTCCAGGTGTAGATCCAGCAGTGATTGAGTGAACTCTCACCCTGCCTTCAAGGGATTCAAATTTAATCTGGTAGTATGCTCCTCTACGATTAACTCGCAGTTTGTGAGAGTAATACTGGTGCAGATCCAAGACCATTCCCTGGGAGCCTAAGCTAGTCCCTCCATCTGCTTCGTTGTTGTCCAAGATGACTGAGTAATCCTCTTTACCTGGGTTCTCATGGTCATCGTTCAGGTTGGTGACATCCCAATCCGAGATGCCGAAAGTCATATACTTGGTCCGCTCAGGGAACGTGTAGCTTGCGTCATCGAGGATGACTGTCTCCTCCTTGACACCGTCAACAATTGCGGTGATTCGATATTTCGGGTCCCAGGTTGAAACAAACAATTGTGATTCCTGGAATCGCCTTCGATCTCCTGAAGAAAAACCGTATCCCCTCGTTGTCACTGAAAACAGAATCGGTGTTTCCGTTGCCTTGACTTTGCTTGATGAAATAGCAGTCAGGTAAGGGCTGTTGGTCTGTAGAAATATTGGGCTGGAGTTTGTGAATCTAACACCGCAATCCAGCTTTGTTACTGAATCAACATTGTCCTCCCAATCGCCTGAATTGTAGCCATCAAAAAGATTGTCTGCAGTTGCGTCACAATGAGGCAGAGATTCATCTCCCATGTCCCATACACCGTCTCCAGCCAATGCTCCTGTCCTTGGGTCAATCACTATGGGATCGGTGCCATCGATGACTGTATCGTCTTCGGAATCGATCAACGTGTCTAATCGAGTTCCTACAACCCTGGTTCCATTGTTGACGGTGACAGTGGTGTCAATCTCTGGTTGACGAGTAAGAACCAGGTCGCAGGTATAGACTGATGCGTCTCTGTTGACATGCTCTGTTTCAGAATACTCGTAAAGCCCTACGACACCGTTGTAATCGACGTAAAATAATTGCTCAGTTCCTTGAAAATCTGAGATGAAAAAATACTTAACATTGATGGCTTCGCCTTCATCAACGCCACTCCATGCCTGGTTTAGAAAGTCGTAAACAATGACTGCATTGTTTTTCTGGGAACCATCCAAAGGAACTGAGAGATAGTATCTATTTCGAAAATACGAAGCACATGCAGTGACCTTTGCCACTGACATGTCAATGCGATCAATAATGGGCTGCAGAGGGGTGCTATTTGGCTCAGAAACGCCTTGTAGCTTGTTTTGTTCAGTCTGCCTTAGTGATACGACTCCACGCTGGGAAAGGAACCACAAATCGGCTCCTACGTTGGCTACGGATCTTGGGCCTACAAGGCCAAATTCAGTGGTGACTTGATCCAATACTGCATTGGCACTCCAATCACCTACCAAGTTGCTCACCGCATAAATACTAGAGGACTTGAAGACAACAACAGATTGATCATTAAATTTGTAAAGTCTCTCTATTTCGTCCGAGTCCCCTTGGTTGATCTTGAACGAAGCATAGACTGGGTCATACGACGTATAATCAAGTATGTCTGAAACCGCGACATGATCACTCTTATAACCCAAAGCAGGCTTGTGAGGGACGAGAAGGCGGTTTTGGAAAAAGAGGGTGGACCTTGCATTCGGTATGTTTTCAATGCCACCCGCTCCACTCGCCTCGGGTGCTTCGACGAAGCCTTCTTCAAAGTTGGATAACACCAGATGGGAGTGTGAATCTCCCCTGGATAAAATGCACTTATCGAAAGCCTGGGTAAACCAGATGGTGCTTTCGGTATTGGTGTCTTGGTAAAGAGTTGTTGGGACAGGTATGTCAACTGAACACTTGACTGGAACAGCTACGTTGCCAGGACGAATTCGGTAGATCTGGATAAAGGAATTACTGACTGATGAAGCAACAAGAATCCAGTCTGCACCGTTAGGGTCATTCCAGACACCTACTCCAAAGACTCGACCAAAATCACCTCTTTGAATTGCAGCGAAATTAATGTCCCCTTCGTCCCAGTTGATGGGGAATTCCCAAGTGTTGGAAATCTGAGACCAGGTAACTGGCATTACCCCTTTTCGAGGTTCAGCTACACCGAATCTGAATCGTGCATTCCTGGCATCTGAGACATACCCAGGTCGAAGTAGGTGAGGAGAAGTCCTCATGTCAACTCCGATAAACCCGTTATCACCATCGGTGACTGGTGCGTCATCGTTTTGACTGTATGTCCGTTGCTCTCTCAATTGTAAAAGCCCGCTTTCTGCAGGGTATCATCCAGGATCTTATTGCTGTTATCCCAGTTGAGTTTCATTCCTCGCTCGGACGCTTTGAAGTCTTTCTCAGACCTGCGAGCAGAGTAGACCTCTCGCATCCGGTCCACAAGACCGTCTTTTCTTGCCACTGCCCAAAGTCCACCATTGCTGTAATGGTTAGATGACTCTTCTAGATCGTAATCTACTGGGTAGCCTACTGAGTCATCAAAGAACTCACTGATGCCTCCGTAATTAACAGCTATGACGCTTCTGCCTACTGCCATGGCCTCATGCTGATGAAGACCCCATCCCTCTCCTTTGGACGCACTGACAAAACAGTCTATATTCGCATACCAGTTTGCCAGTTGCTTGCGTGTCCAAAAGGCCCTAATGAATTGTATGCGATCATCGTTAACTTCGATCCTTGGATCGTCTGGATGGCATTTAACAACAAGCCTTACGTCTTTTCGCTTCTTGGGAAACGCCTTCTTCCAGGCTTCCACTACCTCGGGCAATCCCTTCCTGCAGCCTCCTGCAATTGTTCTGCCTGCCGTGCCAAAGAGGTAGAATTCTTTCTCGACGTGCGGAGTGTAATTAAACAAATCCGAATCGATTCCCATGGGGACTTTCGCAATCTTTGTTTTGACTCCCTGGGCATTAAAGCAGACTTGGTTAAAAGAACTCGGAACGATCACCAGGTCTGCCATGTTAAGATTAATCACGCACTGTTTGTTAAGGCGCGATGTTTCCCACATGGTGTTATAAACCGTCTTCTTTGCAGACTGCTCATGAGCTGCATAGGTTGGACAGTGAATGACCATCTGCCAGTCCTGCATTTGCTCCTGATTAACGATCGATTCCTGGATCGATTTCGGTATTGGCCCTTTACCCAGCTCTGCAGTTACAGGGTAGATAGTGGTATACCTACCCAGTTTCCTCAGACCTTCAGTAACTCTAAAAAGATGTAAACTATATGATGAGTAACCATCGACAACTCCCCTCAGACTTGCTTGCTTCATAAATCATCCCAGTATGTCCAACGCTTTTTGGATCTCGGTCTGGGTCCCTTTTATTTTCTGATCCGTTCTGACTTTTTGCTTGGTAGCTTGAGCTACTTTGGTATCCAGGCTGGATAACTCTCTCTTAAAATCCTGAGCTGCAGATACTGCAGAAATGGTAGCGTTCTTCCACTTCTTCGATCTCACATGTGCCAGTATTCCTAAGGCTCCCAATACAGCATTAGCGATCAATCCTCCGTAAGGAGTGGGAGCCAAGTCTCCTGCCAGGTTAACTCCAGTTTTTACATTGGGAGAAACCACCCATCCATTAGTTGTAACCATGGAAACTGGTCCCTGGGCAGTGTCTAGAGTGTTAGTCACCGTGATCGGTTCGTAAATGCTGTCCGCTATTTTTTCCCAGTGAGTGCAACCACTCAAAAAATACATGGCTGAAACCAGGAATGCTACGTCAATCGCTTTTTTCATCTTCTTTATTTCCTTTGATAATTTTCGACCAGATCACGATGCATTTGCCGGTCATGTAACCAGCAGTGGCAAGTGCGATACCTAACCTAGCCCATGCCTCAATTCCATCAGCCCAGGACACCGTCCAGCCGATAACTCCAATGCAAAGGAATCTGATGGTATCAGTAATTTCGCTTGCCACCTTTTTTGGTCCCCTTTTTGCCCATTAGTATTTTCCCTTCCTCGACTTTGGGTTGCTAGTCTTCCTGCCACCAGACGTCCAGAGTTCAGTGCAGGCTAAATGGCGTGCGGTCCCAGGCTTGGCTGAACTGCACTTGTGGCGTGCTTTAAAAGATGAACGTGCGGCCTTGGAGTAATTGTTGCCGTAGCCCTTGGCTCCAGCATGAACCAGTTTCTTCTCTCCTCCAGGAAGGCAGTATAGCTTCATTATCTTTTTGCCTGGACGAGAGCTGGTCTTTACTTGACCGCACTTCATTGAGGCTTTCGGTGACTTAGCCATAACTCAAGCCCAGACTCTTACCGGTGTATTTGGCTCAGGGGCCACTCTGTATGATTCCAAAGCGGAAGTGTCTTCACCAATGGCACGAATATTAACGTGAACCCCATCGACGTATGTCGCGTCAGAGATAATTTCACCGTTGTCATTGAGTTCCGCTGGACTATCCACGATAAGCCCAATGATGTCCGTGTTTCTGAATAGCTGTCGCTCTTCCCATTCCACCGCGACCGGCTCCCCATCGGGTTCTGGCGAGTCCTCAAATTTGGTTGGCACTTTCTCAAACAAGACAGAACGCATTTCAGCTTCGTCCGCGAATTTTAAATAGTAATCAGTGAATGTCATATGATTCGTAGTCAGTTGGTTTTAGGAAGTGATTGCTTGCAGCTCAGTATCGGAAAGAGCGACATTGTAGAGAGCGAGTCGTTTGATGTGGCCATTGAGTTGGTTGGTTGTTGTGATGCCGCCAATAATCAACGAGTCAACTGAACCAATTGAACTGGCACTAGTGTCAGTCTGTACGGCATTGCCCGAGGAAGTGAACGCTACGTCATTGACACCGTAACTGACGGCAATTTTTCCCGCCGATGCGCTACTATTTATTAACGTGTCAACCGTGTTTGCACCCCCCGAATTAGCGTACACTCGAAAGTCGGTTGCCCCGGTTGCCGCTGCACTCTGTTTGTACAATTGCAGTGCCTCACTGCCGGTTGAGTTTTTGATGACCCAGCAGCCCGGAAAGCTCCCAGAACCACCGCTAGTCTCACTCACAACGCTCACTGGTCCTCCCGTGTATCCAAAGTCCGCTACTGAGCAAGAGTCACTTGCGCGACTGACACTGGCACTGCCCGTGGTTATATAACTGCTCATGCTTTGTTGCTCTGTCTGTAATCCGTAAATCAAGATTCCAGAATAACCATCACCGGCGTCATTGGCGTTGGGCCAAGTGGTGCCGTCAACGAGGTGAAATTGCGGTGCGACGTTTCCGCTATTACTGAGCGTTGCTGTCACGCTACAACGCCACCAGCCATTGCCGCAGTCTTGCATTACACCTCCTCCGGTGGAGACAACTCCGTTTTGCAAATCAAAGACAGTCGAGCCTCCGTCCATTGGGTTGTAAGAGTCGACTACTCGGAGATTTCGACCAGCGTATTTCGCGAAAACCGAATGGGTGACTTTATCGCTGCCCACAGAATACCCACTCGCAATTACTGATAGCGGCAGAAAATAGTGAGTTGTCGAAGTATCAGTTGTTTCTGAAATAAGAGATGCTGACAAAGCTCCATCCGGTCCTATCGCAGAATTAGCGGACACGTTCACGCGAATTTTGTTCCAAGTTGCAGCGGTGATGTCATTACTGTTCAGAGCCAGATTCGATTTTTGGGCTTCGATGAGGAGGCCAACTGACTGACCATCCGTTG
>Ga0222719_10002626_pt1 | contig 16323 bp, 11 predicted proteins | sample C33_34DmetaG_FD_165039 | JGI IMG/M metagenome (GOLD analysis project Ga0222719, IMG submission 165039) | Estuarine water microbial communities from San Francisco Bay, California, United States - C33_34D | ecosystem: Environmental > Aquatic > Marine > Unclassified | place: USA: California... | reverse complement strand
GGTGTCTTAAGTTATACGAAGACAATGAACTCAATGCTGATAGACTGTATGAAAGCCTTCAGCTTCTATACCTTCTCAGATCTTCTGATGACAAGTATAGGATACCTGATGAAGTTTGACAGTAACCTAGAGAAGAAGTTATATGCAGAGATGAAGAGTTGTACTTATCATCCTGCAAAGAAGATCAGCTACATCATACCTAAGATGTACGAGCCTGACTTCTGTTACAACAGTAACGGATGGATGACGTACATAGAGGTAAAAGGCAGATTCAGAACTAGAGAGGAGGCGCGTAAATACGTAGAGGTACGTAAGGCGCTAGGTAAATATGAAGATCTTGTGTTTGTATTTCAGAATCCTAACACACCGATGCCGGGTTCGAGACGACGGAAGGACGGTAGTCGTTACCGTATGAGGGACTGGGCAGAGAAGAACGGATTCGATTGGTATACACCAAGTACTCTACCAAAGGAGTGGCTATGACTAGGCACTTAGTAATACCTGATACACAAGTAAAACCTGACAGTAACTTCGATCATCTGTACTGGGCAGGGCGCTACGCTGCAGCAACTAAACCTGACGTTATCATTCATCTGGGGGATCACTGGGACATGCCAAGTCTCAGTAGCTATGACGTTGGGAAGAAGTCGTTCGAGGGTAGGCGTTATGTCAATGACATTGAAGCTGGTAACGAGGCAATGGCTAGGTTCCTAGAACCCATCGAGGCAGAACGTAAACGTTTACGCAGAGGTAAACGCAGACTGTGGAAGCCTCGCATGGTGTTTCTTCTAGGCAACCACGAGTACAGAATAGAACGAGCTATTGAATCAGACTCCAAGTTGGATGGGCTAATGTCATACAATGACTTCTATCTAGATAGCTGGGAGGTGGTACCGTTCCTACAGCCCATCATCATCGACGGTATAGCGTACTGCCATTACTTTACCAGCGGTGTAATGGGTCGTCCTGTTAGTACTGCAAAGCTTATGTTGCAGAAAAAGTTTATGTCATGTATCATGGGACATGTTCAGGATAGGGATATAGCTTATGCAAGAAAAGCAGATGGAAGTAGTATTACTGGTTTGTTCGCTGGCATTTTTTATACTCATTCTGAAGATTATCTAAACCCTCAGACTAACGGTAGCTGGTCAGGCATCTGGATGTTAAACGAAGTAAACAACGGATCGTTCGATGAGTTACCAATTAGTATGAACTACCTCAGGAGAAAGTATGGATGACGTTCGACGAGTTGTTGGAACACGTTGCCGAACACTACGATGAGGTAACAATCATGGAAGCACTAGAGATCACGGCAGAGGATCTGGTAGAGCGGTTTGCAGATCGTGTGCTAGAAAAAGTCTACAAGTTTAAGGAGATGGAATGAGTATTGACGACGCAACTCCAGCAGAGTGGGACGGTATTTCTATATTGAAGAAGCCAAAGGCAGACCCCGTAGAACAACCAGACCACTACAACAAAGGCGCTATCGAGGCTATCGAAGCAATCAAAGCATCTATGCCAGCCAACGAGTTCAATGGCTACTTGAAGGGCAACGCATTGAAGTACCTATGGCGCTATGATTACAAAGGTAAACCAGTAGAAGATTTACGTAAGTGTCGCTGGTACATTGACAGATTAATTAAGGAACTAATTTAATGGATGCATATCAACAATACATTCACAAGTCCCGTTACGCACGTTACCTACCAGACGAGCAACGGCGTGAGACTTGGGAAGAAACAATCGACAGGTACCTAAACTTCTGGGTTGAGAAGGGTAAGCTTACTCTTGAAGAAGCCAATGGTATCTTTTCTGACATTCATAGCTTGGATGTTATGCCTAGCATGAGAGCGTTGATGACTGCTGGTGAGGCACTAGACCGTGACAATGTAGCTGGCTTTAACTGTAGCTACCTACCTATTGATCATCCTAAGGCGTTTGACGAAATGATGTACGTCCTGATGTGCGGTACAGGCGTAGGCTTCAGCGTTGAGCGTCAGTACGTATCCAAACTACCTGAAGTAGCGGAGGAATTTCATGACACCAATACCGTTATACACGTCGCCGATTCTAAAATTGGCTGGGCTAAAGCCTATAGAGAACTTATTAGCTTGCTCTATTCGGGTCAGCTTCCAAAGTGGGACGTATCTGGAGTACGACCTGCAGGCGCAGCCCTTAAGACCTTCGGCGGTAGAGCATCTGGTCCAGAACCTCTTGTCGATTTGTTTAACTTCACCGTTGACGTCTTTCGGGAAGCTCATGGACGTAGGCTCTCCTCAATCGAATGTCACGATCTCTGCTGTAAGATTGCACAGATCGTCGTTGTCGGGGGAGTTCGCAGAAGTGCTCTCATCAGTTTGTCTAACCTCACTGACGATAGACTCCGACGATGCAAGTCAGGCCAGTGGTGGCAAGACAATCCGCAGCGTGGCCTAGCTAACAACAGCGCATGTTATACAGAGAAGCCAGACTTTGAGGCATTCCTAAATGAATGGAAAAGTTTATACGAGTCCCGATCAGGAGAGAGAGGTATGTTCTCTAGAGTCGCAAGTCAAAAGCAAGCTGCAAAGAACGACCGACGAGATGCTACCTATGATTTTGGAACTAATCCATGTAGCGAGATCATCCTACGACCTTACCAATTCTGCAATCTATCAGAAGTTGTTGTCAGGGCAACAGATACGCTCTCAGACCTCAAACGAAAAGTTCGTGTTGCGACTATCCTTGGAACTCTACAGGCTACCTTGACAGACTTCCGTTACCTGCGTAAGGTATGGAAGAACAACACAGAGGAAGAAGCATTACTAGGAGTATCGCTTACAGGGATCATGGATCATCCGACGTTGTCGGGAAGGAAGGATAAAGGTGTACTCAAAACATGGCTTACTGAGTTACGTGAAGAGGCTATCGGAACGAATAAATCATGGGCTGACCGACTGGCTATTAATACTTCTACTGCTATTACCGCCGTTAAGCCTAGCGGTACTGTGTCTCAACTGGTTGATTCTGCTAGTGGTATACATCCACGATACGCACACCAGTACATCAGACGAGTACGAGCAGATGCAAGAGACCCACTGTGTACAGTCCTTGAGGCAGCAGGAATCCCTGTAGAGGACGATGTAATGTCACCCAGTACCAAGGTATTCAGCTTCCCTATAAAGTCCCCTGACGGGGCTGTGGTGGCCTCTGAGATGGGTGCTATGGAACAGTTAGAACTGTGGGAGATTTATCAAGACTTCTGGTGTGAACACAAACCGTCAATGACGTGTTACTATCGTGATGATGAATTCTTAGAAGTAGGACAATGGCTGTATAACAAGTTCGATAAGATTAGTGGTATATCGTTCTTACCGTACAGCGAACATACCTACCAACAAGCTCCTTATGAGCCTATTGATATAGAGACTTATGAGAAGCTAAAGGCAGAGTTCCCAGAAAACATTGAGTGGAATATCTCTGAGAACTCTGACATGACTGAAGGGTCACAGACGTTAGCCTGTACTGGTAACAACTGCGAGATCTAATCCAACTCTACTGACATGTAGTCTTGGTAATCCTGAAGTCCTTTACGCTGCAGCGTTTCGTTAAACTTGCGAGCCTGCAGCGTTTTTACCCAGTTAGGTCCAAACCTCTTAGTACCTTCTTGTATAAACTCTAGCATCAATGCCCTATTAGTAGAAGGATTGACAGCCCTTGAAGAGTGGTACTCAAGCATTCGTTTCTGCAATGAAGCTCTTGCTGATTTAAATCTTTCTCCTGCGACAAGACCACCTAGTATCCCATCTTGATAGGGCCTAGATAACTCACGCAGTAACGACAACTCAGCAGAGTTTAACGTAACACCCAAGAACTCTTTGTTAATTACAGGTATGTTAGCTTCTGTCCTGTAAATATACTTCTGCACCTCTGTTTGATTAGTAGGGACGAAGTTCATCTTGGTTATAATTTCAAACGCATTCTGACCTTGGTCTACTCCTTCTAGCTGCGTTGTATCAACAGGTAACATTTCTCTAACGCCAGGAATTCTTTGCATTATACGCTCGTACGGCTCTCGTGCTATACGTTCTTCGTCATCAATAATACGCGCCAAGTCCGACACACCAGTAGGGATAAATCCTTTAACTAAATCTGCGCCGTAATCTTGCAGACCTTTACCCTTATCATACTTAAAGTAATCTAAAAACTTAACCATACCTTCTAGTATTGTTTTGTTTAAGGTAGCGTTAAGTAATGCAGTTGCAATTTCATCAGCAGCTGTGGTAAATCCGTTGTAGTCAGGATCGTCGGTATCTCTTTCTTTCATGACAGCTTCCCATAGATCTACGTATAGGCTAAGAACAGTACCTACAGGTTCAATACGTTCAAACGGTACGTATACATCACCTACTAGAATAGACCTTTCAGGAATACCTGCTTGTTGCCATCTGCGTCGTTCCTGTGCATCAATAGGAGAACCAACTATAAAGGGTAAACCTTCTTCATTAGACTCTGCAAACAACGTACCAATACCAAACAAAACAGGAGCGCCTAACGCTACACGAACAAGGTAGTCGTCCATGTCTTCTTTAACTAGCTCAACCTTTCCTTCCCTAATCTTTTTCTTAAGAACTTTAGGTCGCATAAAAGGTATCAATGCAAGAGGAGTATATGACACACCTTCCATCACAATGTTGTATGGAGTCTTTGCAAAAGGAAACTGAAGATTAAGAGCCAGTGCTTTTAGGTTATTACCCATAGAATACTCAGGACCAATCTTAGCCTTCTCTCTGTTGATCATGTTGATCATACCGGGAATGTTAAAAGTACCGGGCCTATCACCTAGCCTGCGTTGAAACGTCATGTTCAAAGCAAACTCACGTATGTCCTCGTAGGGTATGTCCTCAGAAGAAAACAAGTCTTGAAAGAATGCATTGTTCTTTTTTTCTAGTGCTTGGTTAGCTGCACGTACCGCTCTAAATTTAGCTGCTTTAGTCTGGGTCTCTGCTAATTCAAGTTCGCCTTGATACTTAGCATTGTGTACGTCCATGACCTCGTTAAAGTATTGGTTATGTAGTTCATCTACTGACACACCTTTAGTAGCTGCGTCTTTTAATGCTTGCTTTCTAGCCAACTCAGAAATCTTCAGCATCCTAAAAAATACTTTAGATGATTCATCAATAGCAACAGCAGCTCTTTGAGGTATAGTTAACCACCGTAAACTTTCAGGAACTTTCTGGTTAGCCATGTACTCAATGTCAGTAATAAACCTGACCACTTCTTCGTCACTAAGATTAATTGAATCAACAAACGCAGCAATATCTGCTTCAGTAATGCTATCGTCTGTTGCAGCCCACGAACGAATATAAGCTTCTTTAGCACGTTTACGTAGCTCTGGTTCAGAGATGCCTTGAGTACGGGCCACATACTGTATATCTTGGCCTATGTCAGATGCAATGCCTGTCTTCATAGCAGAGGCAAAGTACCTACCCATGTTGGCAAACATCTGAGAATCTCTACCAGCCAGCGCAGCAAAAGCAGCATAAGTATTAACTACACCGTTACGTATCATAGAGTTAGGAACATACAAGATACCCTGCGCCATAGCAGAAGCTATGTTAGCCATGAGCATACCTGTTGATCCTAATAGAGAGTTGTTATATGCAGAAGCTATAACAGATAACGTATTAAAATTCTTAGTGCCTCCATCATTTAAAAGGCTCCTAACAAGCTCAGGACGTAAAGACTCAAACTCTTCAGGCATAGAGTCAACAGCAGCAAGAACTCTGTTAATGCTTTCTTCACACTCTTTTGATATAACTTTTCTAGCCACACTTAACTCCAAACAGGTTGGTGATTAGTTGATTGCGATTAACACGACGTGTATTTTCTGCTACAAAACGCTTAGTCTTTTTAGCTTGCAACATAATATGAGAAGCAGCACGACCGTTAGTACGTTGTAACTCTGCAATGTAATTATTAAAGTACAGATCCTCCACTAACTTAACCATCTCAGCACTGTCAGCTTGGCCATCTTTCTTTAGTTTACGCATCTGTTTCAGAGTCTGATCTACTCTGTTGTTAGCTTCAATAAACAGAGGACGTAGTGCTTCCATTTCTTCTGGCGAGAATATTCTGTTTTGAGGCTGATCCATAATAAAGTCTACGAGTGTATCATAATCTCTGCCGATTGGACCCGCTTTTAATCTAGCAGCTGCTTGCTCTACATTGTCGTATGTAAACTTACGCTCAGAAATAGTAGGAAGGTTTTGAATAGCCCAGTCAACGTCCTCGTCTTTAAAACCCATCTGCTTAGCTTGTTGACGTTGCTTCTGTTCTGTTGATGCAGCAAGCAATGCAGCACGACGACCTATTTCTTCTTGGGTCATTTCTTCCTGTCTGCCTATGTCCCTACCTACAGGCATATCTGCTCTATCTCTAGCAGTAGACGGTGGCATCTCACCAGCCCGACGCGCTGCTGCTTCATCAACACCTGCTGATACTTCTTGTGCATACTGTACTGCAGGACGTACACCAGCAGACGAGGCACTAGGTGGGGCATCTAATCCTAATCGTGGAGCAGCATCGTCAGAGTTAAGAATATAATTTAACTTGTTCGCTGCATCAGTAACAGGATCACCAGTCTCTTTAGGTGGTGGTAGCTTTACACTAATCTCTGCATCAGTAGGATTGTTTAGTTCTAATCTGTTTTTCTTGTTGACAATCTGCAAAGGATTATCGTATCCTACGCCTGATATAGTAACAACGTATCCGCCGTTAGGTGAGTAGTCTAAGCCAGTAAGCGTATCTATTTCTTGTTGTAGTTCTTCTTCTCTTCGTTCTGCGCGAGCTTGTCTAGCCTTAGCGCCAGCCTCTCCCGGTTGTAGCTCTTCTTTGCGGCGAGACAGTCTATCTAGCTGGTTCTCTAAAGAAACAACCTTCTCTTTAATAACAGCAGCTTTTTCATTAGCTTGATTAAGCTCTTTTTGCCTAGTAACACGTAGCTTCTCTATCTGCTTCTCGATAGGCTTACGCTTCTTACGTCCTACCTGTTGTGTTTTCTGCTCAAGGTCTGCAATCTGCTGATCTATGTTTTGTACTTTAAGCGTAGCAGGAGTAGAACGAGTAACCTGAGGCGTAGGCTCTACAGCAGCAGTAGTAACAGGAGTCTCTACAGGTCTGTTCATACGAGGCTTGTAGTCCTGACCAGCAAGTGCAGTGGGTTGTAAAGATACAGGCTGAGAAGCTAGTTCTGGTTTTACTTCAGGCTTACGTAGCGGTGGTGTAACAGCAGCCCCTACAGCACCAGTAGCCCCACCTAAAGCAGTACCTATGCCAGCACCATAAAGAGTGTTCATTAAACGACTGTCACCAAACTCTTCGTATACAGGAATAAGCGCACCCTGAGCAGCACCCTCTGCACCACCACCAGCGGTAATACCCAAAGCAGTAGCTACTCTAGGAGCATTGGGTAAAGCTTTAGTAGCGCCTGCTACAGCTAATTTACCACCCACACCACCAACAGCTAAGCCAACAGGATCAACAACAGCACCTGTCAACATGCCTGAGAAGTAATCTTCAGGCGCTCTTGCTAGTTCTACCCTAGTATCAAACTCTTCTTCAAGAGACTTCTTAGGGGCTAAGCCTAAACCACGAAGAGAATCCATCAAGCCGTCTGTAAAGCCAGATGTAGATGCTTTGTTTATGCGTTGAATTCCCATGCCAGCAGGAGCAAACGGAGCCATCTCTGCAGCCTGTGCAGAAGTAAGACCACTGAACCCAGCCTCTTCAGGGCCAAGCTCTTTAGCTCTACGCTGGACAGCCTCGTTCATCAGAGTAGCACGAACTTGCTCTGGTATTTCATTAGTAGGGGTATCCCCAAAGATCACTAACAGATCATCTACGGGTATTTGATCAATAGGCGTATTGCCATACTTCTCTAATAGCTTTTCTACTGTAGGTGTCTGCTTAGTGTCGTCTTCTTTAACGACCAGCTGTACCATTATTGCGACCCATTAATTGATTAAGAGTAGGAGATCCGTTTGTTGGTGGCGGTGGTGGTGGCTCATTTCTTAGAGGAACCTTAGGAGGCCACGTGTATTCAAAGTCTTGACCTACCGCAGATATTGCAGTATCATTCAACATATTAAGAATACGCTCAGGTACATTGCCATCTTCATCTAGGTAAATGTCTAGCTTAGTTGGCTTTGCAGTAGGAGCAGGCTGGCCCATAGCAGCCATCATAGGATCCTGCCTACCTTGATAAGTAACTAACAAAGTACGTTTACGATCTGCTTTAGAGTCTTTTTCTTTAGACAACTGACTAGCTTCTGCTCTGGCTACCTCTGCCGCTGCTTTACTACCAAACGCCTTTACCGCAAGATCAATAGCCTTCTGTCTATTACTGTCAGTTATTTTATTTTTACTTAACCACTTAGCCCATTCTCTTGATTCTTCTACATCAGCATCTTGATCAAGACGATTTAGTATCTGTGCCTGAGTAAGACCACGATACTCTTCCTTTTTATCTTCCGGTACGTACTTATCAAAGAATGTCTGAAACTGTTCTTCAGTAGTTTGCGTTGCCTTACGACTACGAATAGCCTGTAGTTGGTTTTCTACTGCAGTAACATCACGACCAGCAGCTGTTGCCATACTACGTATACGAGTCTCAAGACTAGCAATTTTTTCAGGATCAGTTTCAGCTATGTATTCCTGATACAGCTTTTGTAACTCAGCATTAGCTTCAGCTTTTTTAGTCTCAACCATTCTTTTTTGAGCAGCGTCCATTTGAGTTTGAGCAGCAGTAATCTGAGCAGGAGTCTTAGCTGTTTGCATAGAGTACTGAGCACGTTGCATAGGCGTCATGGATCGTAATGCCTGCATTTGTTGCTGTTGCATTTGTTGTTGCTGTAGCTGACCGGGAAGCTGTGCCGCTTGTTTTGCAGCAGTAAACATCCCCTGCCCGAAAGCAGGATTAGCCATCTGTCTTAAAAACTCTTGTGAAAACTTAGCCATTGTTTTACCCTTATCCGAATAAAGCGCCTAATGTCGATACTAAATCAGAATTTCCTGTTGATCTAGGAGTTAACGCGCCTTGTAAAAGACCAGCACCCGTTTGACCTAACAAGTTAGCTCTTGCTTGTTCTGCAACCAACTGAGCTTCAATACCAGACATAGTTGCTTCACCAAACAAACCAGCACCTTGCAACTGAGCTTGCTGCTGTAACGCCGCCAATTGCTGTGCAGGCTGAGTAGCCGCCATAAGTTGTTGTTGTGGCAAGTAAGCAGATCCAAGGAACTGTTGACCTAACGCTGCTTGCTGCATTTGTTCAGCCTGCGCTTGTTGCATAGCACCTAACATAGCTCTATTACGGGCCTCTTCTTGCGCTGTAGCCATTGCCAACATTTCAGGAGTAGCGCCACCATAAGCAGCAGAGCTTGTCCCTAATCGACCTTGAGCTGCTAGTCGCTCTTCAAGTGCAAGACGTTGCCGCTCCTCTTCAGGGCGTTGGGCACTACGCATTCTTTCAAAGATAGCTTGCTCACGGGCATCTCTAGGCTGCACAGCTTGACCAAAGAAACCACCAGCACCTCCTAGTAATTGAGTCTGCAAAGCAATCTCTTCAGGAGACAAACCCATAGTAGTTTCGATGCCGCCAGAAGGAGTAACTCTAGTACCTAGATCGGCCCCAGTAGCAGTAGTCACAGTAAAGGGTCTAAACTGTGTTTGCTCCAACTGTGTTGCGGCAAGATCTTCAGCACGTGTTCTTGCTTTAGTACCTATGTCACTAAGACGCCCATAAGCTTCTCCTGTCAGCAATCCACCGACAACACCCGGAAGCAAAACTTCTGGTTGCATTAGATACGATCCAAGCCCTCCTAGTAAATCAAGGAAGCCGCCGCCGCCGCCAATAGTTTCATCGTCTGTTGCTACAGCCATTGTTATCTCCTAATTAAAGTAGCTTTCCTATCAAAGCCATTACGTTAATTTCTTGAAGTGATAAAGCAGTTCCGTTAATGTCTGCTTCTAACCCAACCACTACGCTTGTACCGTACCCAGTGGCGTTTAATGATCTTTGACTAGTTAACTGACCTGCTGTAAATTCTACGGTAGTGTATTCACTTTCTCCGTAGTAGCCAGAAATTTGCGTACCTACTGTAAACTCAGCTGTAGAATACGTCGTATCAAAATCATAAGCCCACTTAAGAAATACTGTTGCGTCGTTCGCCCCAACTAATGTTGGCTTTAATTTCTTAAGAATTTTAGCTCGCGATGCGTCACCAAAAGTCAAGCTAGGGCTATAGTATTTAAAACGATATTTTAGTCCGTTATCTTGGTAACCAGCATACTGACTAATTCCGTTTGTTGTCCCAACATATACGGTTCCGTTTTCTAATCTAGTAAATGATGTAAACCCTGTTCCTACCCAACGAGTTACTCGATATGAACCATTTTCAAGTATGCTTCTAACATCAAAACAATAGATAACATTTTGTCCTGTAAACGCCAGCAAATAAAAACCTTCTTCTGGACTATAAACGGACCTAAAAAACTCTGATTCATTTTGTAACGAAGAAATAATGTCTTTAGTAATGTTTCCTGACAAGCTGCTAATAGGCATAGACTTTTCTTGTATTGTTCGCCCAAAGCTTTTTAGCCCTGTGTGTGACAAGAACAACACGTCTGTACCCGTGTACTGTACAGTATCTCTATTAACACAACCAATGCCTGCTATAGTATCCGACAAAGTCATAGAAGCAGGAGAAGTAGCACCTTCGTACACAATAATGCTGTGCTTACCAAAGATAATTAACAGACCGTTGTGAGCTGCTAGTGCGACAATCTCGTCGTACCCATCAGGCCACACCTTAGATACGTCAATGTTTCCACTAGAGCCGCCTGACCAAGCTGTTCCATCAAGTAAGTCAGACCAGTAAATGGTAGACTTGTTAGTACTGAAGTCCGCAGTCCACAAACGACCATACGCAGCTAACACTTCATGACCGTACATAGTACTAGCAACGCCAGTAGCGTGTGCATGTGTTGACATTTTTTCTACAACGCCAGCATGGTTAGAATAAACTAAAGGCTCATAACCACGTTGGAAGAAAAACATGTGGTCATTAAAGTTTACAATCTTCCAGTCGTTAGCGCTGATTGTGTAACTGCCGGGAGTCTCGTCCGCTAGTGTAGTTGTACCGCTAATGATTTTGTTGTTACCAACAGAAAATATCTTACTGTTTCCTGCGTTGTCTTCATATTCTTTAATCGCTCGTAACGAATCAGTGCCAAGAACAGTCTTGTTTGTTGTCACAACAGTGTGACCTTTGCGTGACGCAATACGACCACGTTTATCAATTACAGCGTTGTCTGCAATTTCTGCAAACGACGGGTCTTGAGCCAGCGGTGAGTCCTCGGTGTTAACACCTTTGAATGCTGGAGCTACAAGATTAATACTTTGCAGTTGTTGAGCCATATTAAATAGTCCTAAATACCATCTCTTCAGGGTGCTTGACTGCGTCTATAGCAATAGCGTCAGACAAAAACTTATCAGCAATAGCGAAGTATTCAGCAGCAGATGTACCCCCAGTCTCACCACGTTCACGTGCCAATAAAGCTATAGCAAGGTGGACTACAGGCATAGCAGGTACAAGCAACGAATCTGTGTTAGAGCTTAAGTCTGCTTGTCGTTTAATAACATCAAAGCGGAGACTGTACACTTCATCAGGAGTTGGTCCTACTAATACTTGCGTATCACCACTAGCATCAAGTCCGTTATATGTGTAATACCGTGGTGCGCCTTCTGCTGCGCTGCTAATGTACAGCTGTTCGTTAAACCAGTCTTTTGTTTGGTAGTCCATAAACAAGTTGCTAGTGTCATTTAGGACACACATAACTTTTACATTATCACCGCCACCCGTTAATGAGTAGGTGTTGTCTGATGCAGTAGTAGAAACAGTAATTGTTTCGCGTAAAGCAGACCAGTCAGTTGCTTCTTCTACTAGTTTTTTTGCATCATTAATAAAATCACCTACCATTTTTACGTAGGTAGTACTAGTGACTGACGTGGTTTCTTCTTCACGCAATCGACGCAGTACGTTATTCATTAAATTAAGATACGTCATGCTAACATTCCTCGTCTGCGCGTCCGCATTAATAATTGTTGTGCTTCTTCATTGTAGTCTACTGCTGGAGTTTTAATGGCAAGTTCTGGCGCTTTTCTAGGACGATATGTAATACCCTGCAAAAATTCTTCATAGGGTGCTCTAGCAGGTGCAGCAGCAGCGGGAGCAAACATACCTCCAGCAGCTAAGGCATTAAGCACATTGCCTGCCATAATTTGATCTTCTAACGCTTGTTGTTGCTCGCCGTACAGTATTTGAAATTCTTCTTGGCCCATAATAATATCTTCTTGACCTGCAAGAATATCCTGTTGACCACTAAGAATATCATCTTGTCCTGCAAGAATATCTTCAAGCTGCTCATTAGATATATCTAATCGTTGTGTTACGTTGTCTTGAAATTCGTTGTAAGCTTCGTATTGACTTATTTGACCTTGTTGCAAAGCCTCAAAATTTACATTAAATTCGTTGGCTAATTCTTCAATACTAAGATTTAAATCATTAAACGTATCTAAAGACGCAAGATTAAGTTCTTCTAAGTTTCCATTTACATTAATTAAAGCTTCAGTAATTCTTATTCGGTCTTCTTGAGCCGCTAAAAACTCATCTGCTACGTAATCTTGGAACTGGTTTATAGCTTCAGTTTGGCTTATTTGTCCTAACGCTAAAGCTTCAATATTTACATTTGTTCCTGCAAATAATTCTTCGATAGTTTCGTTTTGAGCTTGAAACTGCTCAAACATAGTATCGCTTAATAAGTTAACGTCTCCGCCAACATTAAGGATAGCTTCTTGTAAGTTTTGCCTTTCTTGTCCTGCTGTTTCAAACTGCTCTGCTAGATAAGAATTAAGGCTTTCAAAAGCTTCAGCTTGTGATATTTGTCCTTGCTGAAGATCTTCAATACTAAAACCAACACCTTCAAAAAGTTCAGCAAGAGTCCCACCAAATTCTTCAAACTCTCGTTGAAAGTCAGCACTTAGTTGTGTAACGTTTCCATCAACAGCTATAATAGCTTCTTGAAGGCGCTGACGTTCTTCTGAGGCAAGACCAAACTGTTCTGTAGCAAACGTAGCAAAGTCATCAAAACCAGCTTCTACAGCTTCTTGTAAAGTTATAATATTAGTGTCGAGCATTTCTAACTCAGCACTAAGACCACCTTCAATATTAGATAAAGACTGTATTAAAGACGCTTCAAGACCCGTAATACTTTCTAAAAATAAAGCTTCTTGCTCACTAAACTCAGTAGCAATACCGTTAATAGCATCGTTAAATCTGCTGGTAAGGTCTTCAAAATTTTCTTGAATGTTTTCAAAACCAGCTTGTACTTCTTCAGAAGTAGAAAAACCAAAGCTATCTAATATGTTTCTAACTTGTTCTTCTGTTACAGCATCAGGAAGATCTATTCCAGAAATAGCCTCATTAATTATTTCTCTTACGTCATCTACGGACAGACCTTCACCACTACCGGGCAATGAGTCAATAGCTTCTTGTATTATCTGCCTGACTTCTTCTTCTGTTGCCCCTTCAGGAAGATCGGATATTGCTTGCCTTAACTCTTCTGTTGTTAGTCTAAACTCTTCTGCTGTTTGCCTAAACTCTTCTTCTGTTAAATAACCTGCTTCTGATAAAGCTAGTCTTACTTCATCTAACGTAGCAAAACCAGCGCCTTGTAATGCTTCTTGAACTTCTTCCGTTGTAGCAACATCAGCTAACGCGGTTATTAATTGTTCTTCTGTTAAATATCCTGCTTCTGCTAAAGCTGTATTAAACTGATCTTCTGTAAGAAAACCAGAGTTAGCAAAAGCATCAGCAATATCAGCAGGCGTAGCATAACCTGCTTCTGCTAAAGCTTGTATTACTTGTTCTGGAGTAGCAAAACCAGCACCTTGAATAGCTTCTTGAACTTGCTCTGTTGTAGCTACGCCAGATAAAGCTTCTGTTAACTGCTCTTCTGTCAGGTAGCCAGCATCAGCTAACTCTTGACGTATACGTTCAAAGTTTTGTTCTGATAACGTAACGCCATTAAGTTCAAAGTATTCAGCAATGTCCTCCATTGTAGGCATTGCATCAAAATCAGGAAGAGTCTCAACAAAGTTGTTGATGATAGTATTTATTTGTTCTTGTTGCCCAGTAAACTCTGTATCAAGCTGCTCTAAAAAGTCAGCAAACAACCCTTCAACTACAGAGACAGGGTCTTGATCTGTATCTCCGTCACCATCACCAGTACCGTCACCGTCATCTTCGTCGTCTCTATCACCGCCTCTATCAGGGTCTCTAACGTAGGTAGGAATATCAAAATAGTCAGCTAGGAAAAAGTTGTACCGCGACTCTTCGTCCAGTGTCTTCCAATCACCGGGAAGTACTCCTCCTTCTTCCTCATAACGCGCTATAAGGTCATCCATAGAGTACTGATAGATGTCTTCTTCTAGTGCATGAAACGACAGGTCATCTAACAATGACTGATACGTACCAGAGTTAATTGTCTCTAGTCCAGTGTCTTCCAGTTGTTCTCTTGTATACTCTTCGTTAAAATCAAACTCATATTCTTCGCTTTCTGCTAATTGCAAAAACTCGTCTGATTCTTTATTAACAAAATAGTTATTGCCTCTGTTAGTAAACATTAAGGCAACTTCGTCTTCTTCTACTTCTTCGTTAAAAGGAGGAAAATCCTCGTCAGGAGTATTAAAGTTTTGTGTTAGTACACTACGTACTGCACCGTAAACACGAGGGTCTAAAATTAAAGGAGGAAGCCACTGAGGTATTGAAGGAAAAGCTACTCCAATAACACCACCGATAACGGAACCTGCTCTAGTAGGATCTGCAATAGCTCCTGTAATAGTGCCAATAATTTCACCAACTTTTTCTTCAATTACACCAGCAGCAGCTTCGCCAGAACGAACAATAATTTCACCAATGTCGTTTAGTAATTCGCCAATGTCGCCTTCTTCCCATGCTTCTCCAATATCTGTTTCGTCGATTATTGTCCATACTTTGTTTACAGCTTCTTGTATTGTAGGAAGAAAAATAACGCCAGCAGAAGGCATCCAATTAGGTAATGATATTCCGGGAAGATGAGGAATCATTACATCTAAAATACCGGGACGATATTCTTCTACTGTTACAAGATCGCCGTTTTCGTCTGTTATAGGATTTCCGTCTACATCGCGTAATACTACAGGAACATTTTCACCAAAGATTTGACCCCCAGTTTCAAGAATGTCAAATATATTTCCTGCTATGCCACCACCTTCAGTTACAACAACTTCTCTACCAGTTACTGTAGTTGTAGTAGCAACAGGAGGACCAACGCCAGCAAAAGACATACCGCCTTGTTCTATAAACAACTTGGTTAGTTCGCCGGGGTCTTCCATGTTTGCAAGCGCTTCAGGATTGTCATACATTGTATCAACAATCTCTTGCGCTCTTTCTAAAGCTCCAGATACGCCACCAGTTTGTTCTATTTCTTGCAAGGCAGCTTCAATTTGAGAATTATACCATTCTTGAGTTGCTGTTTCGTCTCCACTTATTTCTGGAGGAACATCACCAATTCTGCCAACAATACTGTCCCATATCATTTGGAAAGTGTCGTCTGCAAAAAGAGTATCTAAATCAGAAGGCTCTCCGTCTTGGTCTTCTGGGTCTCTAGTATCGTTTAGAACATTTCTTCTAATCCATCTTTGTAATCTATCTTCTGCTTCAGTTTGTTCTATAAACTGTCGAAAAAGAGAATCAGCTAAATTTCTAAAAGAATCTTCTCCCGGTAAATCTTCAAACTCAGGTATCTCAAAAGAGTCATCACCAAAAGGATCGTCATCAAAAGAAGTAACGGCCCTTACATTATCTATAGTACCACTTGTCTCAAAGTCGTAAGCTCTGGCTTCTTGAATAGTTGAAAATGTACGATCACCAACACTATACATATTTATTTTTTCCAGTTAGCTAAACCACGAATACCAAATGATGCTGCAACAGCAGCCCCCAAGAAACCTTTGTACCAATCAGGCATACCATCTAAAGCAGCAAACCCTTGCATAACTACAGGCACCATGCTAGGGAAGAACGCAAGTATACATGGTACTGAAAACAAGATAGTAAACCATTCGTCTTTCCATGAACTGCTTGCGTTGTTAGCATGTATGTTTTCCCAATTAGCGTCTTGCTGAATAGCTACCATCTTACGCTCGTGTACCGCTTTCTTCTCTTCGGCCTTACGCTCTA
>Ga0222719_10002625_pt1 | contig 16324 bp, 15 predicted proteins | sample C33_34DmetaG_FD_165039 | JGI IMG/M metagenome (GOLD analysis project Ga0222719, IMG submission 165039) | Estuarine water microbial communities from San Francisco Bay, California, United States - C33_34D | ecosystem: Environmental > Aquatic > Marine > Unclassified | place: USA: California... | reverse complement strand
GCGGGGGGGGGTGGGGGGGGGGTTGTTGGGGGGCCGGGGCGGCCCGCGGGGGTGGGGGGGGGGGGGGGGGGGGGGGAGGCTACAACGAGTCGCCCCTCTCGGCGAGGTAGACGGTCCAGTGAATCGGGCGAGTCGGGGATCGCTGCACCCGAACGCCCCGAACGAGGTACTCGGTGCCGCTGTCCGAGACGAGCACGTCGCCGATCGCGGGTGCCCACGTCTCGGCGTAGTCGATCAGCGCGGAGGGGGAAGCCCGCGGGTCCATCCCCTCGGCTCCGCCGGTCCAGCCGACGTGCGCGTCCTCGATGTGAGCCGGCCACCCCTCGACGACCAGCGCGGCGAGCGGTTGCGGCTCGCCGCCGGGACCAATCGCTCGCGCCCGCGCGTAGGGAGCCGGCGAAGCCGAGAGCAGCCCGCCGGAGAACTCGAACTCGGTGATCGAGTCGAGCCGCGCCACGGTCTGTGCGAAGCCGCCGACCGAGATCGAGAGCGCCTCCGAGACGGGATCGCCGTCGAGCGAGCCGACGACCGTGACGGTTCCGCTCGCCGGCCCGGTGCCGTCCACGTCGTAGACCTCGACCTCGACGATCGACGAGCGCGGTGGTTGACCGGAGGCGGGGAGCGTCGCGGAGACCGCGGCACCGTCGAGCACGAAGGACGTCGGCCGCCAGATCGCGATCCGCTCGGTCGCGAACGTCGTGATCACTTCGAGGAGCCGCGCCGGTCTCGGCGCTTCCGGAGTCGAGCCGGGATCGGGTTCTCCTCGGCGACCGGAGCCGCGGGGGCCGGCTCCTCGGCGACCGCCTCCTCGGCGGGGTCGGGCTCGGGGGGGATCGGCTCGTCGGCCCGACGGGACAACTCGGTCACCGTCGCCGCGCCGAAGCGGCACGAGATCGAGAAGCAGCACCCAGCGTAGGCGTGGATGATCGCGAGCCGCGGGGAGGAGGGGAGACCCGCGGGGAGGTCATCGGTCACGACCACGATCACGAGCGGGTCGGGCACCTCGGCGAGCAGGTCGAGGAGCCCCTCGGCGGGACCGACGATCACCGCGACGCCGTTCGCTCGCGAGACGACCTCGCCGGCAACGGGGAGCGCGACGACCTCGCCGATGCCCCATCGGGCTCGGGCTCGGTCGTCGGGGAGGGGGTCCGTGAAGATCACCCGATCGACCATCACGAGAGCGTCGCGCGCGATCGGGTTCTCGCTGTTGTCGGTCACGCCGAGACGAATGTGCATGGAGCCTCCGAAGGGGATGTTCAGCGTAGCACGAGGAGAGTCGGCTACCCGGCGAGCGACGAGGGAGCGGATCGCCGGGTCACGACGACCGGCTCGACCGCCTCGATCTCCGCGAGCGAGCGGTGGATCGCGCTCGCGATCTGCCCGACTCCCTCCGAGCCGGGGTCGGTCGGAGCCGGCCACTCGGTCGCGTCGATCCGGATCGAGTCGACCGCCGCCTCCTCGACGACCGCGGCGAGCCGACGCTCGAAGCGACGGATCGCCCGGTTCGCCTCTTCTCCGTGCTCGACCTGCACCAGCATGGGGGACCAGCCGAGCCGGGTCGCGGTCGCCTCGATCCGGAGCCAGCGTCGGAGCCAGTCGTGCGGGTTGGTCCCGCCTCCGGCGAGGTCGCCGACGTTCATCGACACGACGAGGTGTGCCGTCTCGGCGCGAGCGCGGAGACGGTCGAGGTCGACGAGCGACTCGATCGCGAGGTCGGCCACGGCCCGGCTTCCGCCGGCGACGGTTCGGTCGAGGACGAGCCAGTCGGAGGGAGCGCGCATCGCGAGCAGCGTCGCCACGGAGTCGCGAGCGCGGGGAGCGCGGAGCGCGTGATCGCCGACGAGGAGGACGAGGTTCATCGGATCAACCCTCGGCGAGCTAGCTCGTCGTGGGCGAGAGCCGTCCGGTCCTCGACCTCGGTGCGCGCCGCCCATGCAGCGAGATCCGCGAGCCCGCGGTCGAGGGAGATCGTCGGAGCCCACCCGAGCGCGCGGAGACGGTCGGCGTTGGCGAAGCAGTGCCGCACGTCGCCGACCCGATACGTTCCGCGGATCGCGACTCCGAGATCGGTCGCGTCGTAGAGGTCGAGGAGCGTCTCGGCGAGGAGGCGGATCGAGGTCCGCGCGCCGGTGCCGACGTTGAACGCTCCGGTCGACCGGTCGTCGAGCAGCGTGCAGACCGCCGCCGCGACGTCGCGGACGTCGATGAAGTCTCGCGACTGCTCGCCGTCCTCGTAGATCGTCGGCGCGCGCCCGCTCCGGATCTGCGACGAGAAGATCGCCGCGACGCCGGTGTAGGGGTTCCGCACGGACTGGCGCGAGCCGTAGACGTTGAAGAACCGGGCGACCGCCCACGAGATCCCGTGCTGGTCGCCGACGATCCGGGTGATCTCCTCCTGCGACCGTTTGGTCTCGGCATAGATCGAGGTGCAGACGAACGGCGTCCCCTCGCCGGTCGGGATCGGTCGAGCCTCGCCGACGCCGTGAGGAGGGAGCACGTCGTCCCACTCCCGAGCGGCGAGCGCCTCCTCGGAGCGGATCACGCCCTTCCCGCTCCGAGTCGCCCCGCCGGGTTGGGTCCACTCGTATCGCCCCTCTCCGTAGCAGGACATAGAGCCCGCGGTCACGACCCGCTCGATCTCTCCGCCGGCGAGGTCGAGCAGCGCGGCGAAGAACCGCGCGGTCGCCGCGACGTTCTGCTCGACGTACTCGCCGATCTCGTAGGCGGATTGACCGACTCCGACCTTCGCCGCGAGGTGCAGCACGCGGATCGCCCCGCCGCCCCACTCGCGGTGCGCGCGGCACTCGTCGAGCGCGCTCGCGACGGCGTGCGAATCGCCGACGTCGCCGAGCACGCGAGTCGCCCGCACGTCGAGGTAGGCGGGCCACTCGCCGTCGGGGTGAACCTGCTCGTCGAGCGAGTCGAGCACGACGACCCGCTCGCCGCGGGCGAGCAGCCGATCGACGACGTGCGAACCGATGAAGCCGGCTCCGCCGGTCACGAGAGTAGTCACGGGCACCTCCTCCTGCCCGTAGCCGATCGGAGGCGAATCGCGACGGGTCGGCTACGCGTTCAGCGTGACGCCGATCGCCCGAGACCGGGAGAGGATCGCGCGCCGCGCGGTCGTCCGGTTCTTCCCGCTCCGCTCGGCGACGAACGCCACCGAGAGCAGGTCGTCGAGGTCGCCGCGACCGAGCGCCGCGACGAGCGCGTCGACCGAGCCCGCGAGGAGCGGTGCGACGACCGCCTCTCGACGGTCGGCCCGCTCGGCGACCGGATCGACCGGTGCGGCTTCGGGGATCCGATCGGCCCGCGGAGCCGTTCGTGCAGGTCGAGCCGGAGTCGGGGTCGAGGCGGGAGCGGGAGCGGGAGCAGGAACGGCCGGCGCGATCCTCCGGAACCCGTCGCGCTCGGCGACCCGAGCGAGGATATCTCCGCGCGCCTCGACGGTCGCGATGCCATCGACGACGACGATCGGAGCGACCTCGACCGAGGAGCGGAGAAGGGCGCGCTCGTAGGGGCGCGCGGGTCGGGCGAGGCGAGTCATCGAAGGCTCCGAGTCAGTATGCCGACCGCGCGAACGCCCGACGGTAGCGGTTGAGGATCCGCTGTGCGAGAGGGGGGACGGCGGAGTCGTCGAGCTTGTAGGAGTAGGTCGAGACGCGCTCGGTTTCGAAGCCCGAGTGCCCACCCTGATTGAATCCCTGCACGGCGATCAGCGTCGCCGCGTGCGAGAGGTCGGCCGGCGTCGCCGCGAACCCAGCGGTGTAGGTGACCTCGACGATCTGCCGGCCGACCGGGAAGAACGCGCCCTCCGCGGAGAGCCGGAGCGAGCCGCTCGCGATCACCGTGAACTGATCGGAGGTCGGGAGCGTCGCGCCGATGGTCAGTGCGACGACTCCGACGACCGGCCGATACCGGAGAGGCACGTCCCGCTGCCCGGCGAACTCGACGTCGAGCACCTCGGAGTAGGTCGAGACCGCCTCCGCGGGGAGGTCGATCTCCTCACGCACAAGCGAGTCCGCCGCGTCGACGAGAATGTCGATCAGCGCATCGTTGCGGGTCACGCCGGCGGGGATCCCGAGGACCGACTTGACCGCGGATCGCGAGGTGAGCGCCACCCGCTACGAGCCAGTCGCTCGCCGCACCGCGCGGCGACGGGCCGGCTTCCGCGCCGGCTTCTCCTCGACCTGCTCCTCGACCGGAGCGGCGACCGCCGGCGCGACCCACTGCTCGGTGACCTCAACCCACCCGAGCTTCGTGAACCGGGAGACGAAGTGCGGCGAGCGAGCGAAAACCGTCGGAGCGACGATCCCGTCGGGGTGCTCGACCGACCGCGACTCGGCGGTCTCGTCGTAGCCGACGAGCAGCATCGGGATCTCCGCCGCGCGGTCGGTGCGTCGGAGCACGCGGAAGCCGTCGATGACGAGAGTGCGAGGAGAGAGGGGGATCGTCTTCATGGGTTCGTCCTAACGCACGACGCTCCGCCCCGGTATCGGAGGCGGAGCGCCAGAAAGGGGAGCAGCCGAGCGCCCGGCCGATCAGCGATCAGGTGGCGATGCCCGCGAGCAGCGCGCCGCCGAGCGAGTTCGCCTGCACGAGAGCGCCATCCCAGAACATATCGAACTGGTCGAACTGCGAGTCGGTCTTCGAGAGCGGCATCACCGTGGTCGGGGTCAACTCCTCCCAGTAGACGTACCGCTTGTTGATGACCGCGAGCGCCGTCGAGGAGCCGCCGGCGAAGTCGAGGATCGAGCCGTCGCCCGCGTATTGAAGCGAGTTGGGCATCGCCGTCGAGATCACCATCGGGATCTGATCGTAGGTCCGGACCCGGAAGCCGGCCGCGATCTCCACGGTGTCGCTGAACTGCTGCTGTGCCTGGAGTGCGGCGTTCAGCGCGCGGAGGCCAGCGAACGAGCCGACGATCACGAGGTCGCTCCGAGCCGCCGCGCCCTTCACCCGATCGATCGTTTCGTCGAGTTTGGAGAGCGTGAGCGCGGTGCCGGCCGCCGCGGTCGTGAGCGAGACGACCTGTCCGGACACGTTGTTGACGAGCGTGAGCAGCCCGTCGATCTGGTTCGCGTCGGCTCCGGAGTCGCCGGTGACCGCGGCGGTTTCGAGCGCGTTCGCGAAGTCCTCCGCCTTGCCGGTGATCGCCTGCGCGAGCGTGTCTCCGTAGGAGCGCCCGATCGCCTGCATCTTCCGGGTGACCTTCCCGCGGGTCGCGAGCGTCTTGAACGCGAAGTCGGTCTGTGCGTAGGTGCCGGTCTCCTCGGTGATCGAGTCGGTGTCAGCCACCCACGCGCCGCCGGTCGAGCCAGCCGTGCGCCGGTTGATGTAGGCCTTGTCGCCGGTGCCCGGCCGCCGGTCGAGCACGGACTGTAGGCCGAACTCGCGGAGGGTCAGCATCTGCACGGTGCGGTTGATGAACGTCTGGATCAGGACGGAGCCCGCGCCGGAGACGTTGATCGCGCGCTCGAACGCCTCACGGCGAGCCGGGTCGAAGGCACCCTGCCATTCGGGGGATCGGTAGATCGGATCGGAGGTGCGGGGCATCTGAGACCTCAAGCCCAACGGGCGGGTGCGGGGTTGCCGAGGACGCCCTCGTTCTCCGCGGCACGGAGCACGGCGGCGAGCGAGGAGGTGAGCGCCGAGGGGGACACGCCCTTCTCGTCGAGGCGGGGAAGGGTGCGCTCGACGACCGCGGCGAGCGCGGGGGCATCGGCGCGAGCGCGCATCACGAGCGCGTCCATCGGAGCGCCGGCGTCGTGGCCGCCGGTCGTGTTGGTGGGCTGGTAGGCCAGCCCGCGACGGATCGGCTCGGAGGCGAGCCGGTCGACCGTCGAGCGAAGCCGCTCGATCTCGGAGCGGAGAGCGACGGAATCGTCATCCTCCGGCGTGGCCGCGGGGGTGACGGTCGGGGGAGCCGCGGGGGCTTCCACGGAGGGAGCCGCACCGCGTGCGACCTCCTCGCGGATCATGGCGCGGATCGCGTCGAGATCGGTCGGGGTCATCGAGGTCTCCTCGGGGGAGGGGGGGGATGGGGCCGGAGAGACCGACCGAGCGAGAGGGGCTTCGCGTACCACGCTATCGTGGACCAGATCATCCGGCACGTCAACCGAGATCGGGGACGAGCGGTCGTCGCCGTCATCCTCCTCGTCATCGTCGGATTCGAGATCGAGGAGCGGCTCGATCTCCTCGTCGAACAGCGAGTAGAACTCCGCCGCGCGATCGTAGGCTGCTCGGCGGTCGTCGCCGTCGAGGCCGGCTCCGCCGTCGGGGTCGTTCAGCGCGTCGACCGCGAGGCGAAGACCGGCGAGCACGACGCGGATCTCGCCGTCGATCTGCTTCGCGACCGGGAGCAGGTAGCCCGCCCGCTCCTCGGCGCGATCGTCGTCGACGTAGAGGTGGACGGAGGCGAACCGGGACCAGTCGGGGGGGTCGCCGAGGATCTCGTCGGCGACGTCGGCCGACCACGACCACTCGGTCTCGGGATCGGCCGCGGGGAGGTCGACGAACTCGGGCACGGCGCGCGCGTCGGGCGAGTCGCCCGCGGAAGCGGCGACCTCCGCCTCGACCTCCTCCTCGGTCTCGGCGCTGCTCGGAGGATCGAGCGGGTCGATCTTCGAGACCGCGGAGGCGGGGTAGGCGACGATCTCGCCGCTCGCTTCGTAGCCGTCGCCGACTGCGACGTAGACGTCGATCCGGAGAACGGGATCCGCCTCGCTCGGCTCGACGTCGGAGCCAGCGACCGATCCCTCGGAGACGACCTCGACGATCTCGCCGACCCGCTCGCCGCCGTCCTCCTCGGTCTCGGCGTCGACCGTCGAGTCGAGGAAGCGAACGAAGTCGCCCACGGCGACCGCCTCCGGGTTTGCGCGAGCAGCGGGAGCCGGCGACTCCGCGGGAGCAGCCGGAGCGACCGAGCGCGACTCGATCTCGACACGCTCGTCGCGGATCGCGAGAGAGCGCGACCGGATGCTCGCGAGCCCGATCGAGTCGGGGTTCGAGGGAGCCCGCGTCACCGCGACGTGATCCAACTCGACGTCCTCGATGATGACCCGCTCGACGTTGCCCTCTCGATCCTCGACGATCCGGACGGAGAGGAACCACCCGCCGATCGACTGCCCGATCTCCTCGCCGCGGTCGAGCCGGCGAACGAGTCGATCCGCCATCGGGTCGTCGGAGTAGAGCAGCGACGTGAGCCGGAGGATGTGCCCCGCCTCGCTGCCCGCGCCGTCGGCGACGTCGGCGCGCTCGACCTCGGCGTCCATCGTGCGACCGATCACCTCGTCCCACTCGATGACGTCGAACCCGCGGTTGTGCCGCGGGAGCAGCGGGATGCCGGCGCGCATCTGCTCCGCCATCCGGGTCAACGCGGCGACGCTCATCTCGGTCCCGTGCGCGTCGACCGAGGTCGAGGAGGCGATGCCGACCAGCGCGATCCGCCCGCCGGTGTCGCCGTCCTCGCTCTCGCCCTCGTCGCCCTCGTCGTCCTCGGCGCGAGTCGCGGAGGCCACGGGGGAGGAGCGCGCGGGGAGCGCGTCGAAGCGCGCCCCGATCGTGAAGGGCTCACGGCACCGGATCACGGTCTCGCGAGTCGCGTCGGGAGCGGTCGGGGGAGTCATCGATTCTCCGAGGCGGGTCGAGAGCGAGGGTAACAGATCGCGCGTCCCTCCCACAACGCCACCGCTCGTCGCGAGATCGCGCGCCGAGTCAGTCGTCGAAGGGGCCGATCCGGATCGCCTCGCCGGAGCGGACCTCGCTCTCCGTCCAGACGACCAGCACGCAGCGGCATCGGCCGCCGCACGGCGTAGCCCCGCCGGGTTGAGTCGGGAGGGAGGAGAGCCGGCGGATCGGAAGCTGCCCTTCGGCGGAGCAGACCTCGCACGTCCGCGAGTCGAGCGTCGCGACCCACTCGGCGTACCACTCGGTCGCCTCGCGCGGCCCGCCGGCGGAGTCGGGTCGAGCCGAGGAGCCGCCGACCGCGGCGTTCGCCTCGGAGAGCCCGAGCACGAACGTGCCGTTCGAGACCTCGACGAGCCGGCCCGCGTAGGACGCGATCCGGTTCTCGTTGGCATCCCACGCCGCCTCCGCGAGCAGGATCGCCGCCGCCGCGCGGTCGCCCTTCGCCGCGACCGTCGCCGCGCCGGTCGGCTCGGGCGGAGGGATCTCGACGTCGGCGCGGAGGTCGGCCGCGCCTCGCTGCCCGGTCTCGTCGATCAGCGAGATCGCCGCGAGCATCCGAAGGCGCACGTCGGCGAGCAGACCGTCGGAGCGGGAGAGGTAGCCGAACTGCACCGAGGCGTAGCGGCTCGCGAAGCTCGTCGCGGAGTCGGTCTCGATGCCCGAGAAGCGGAGCGCGCCGGCCGCGCCGATCGCCGCTGCCCGGTGGTAGAGCGGCGAGGTCGTCGCGGACCAGTCGACCGCGAGCCGTTCGAGCGACTTGTTCAGCCTCGACCGCGCCTTCGATGCGCTCTCCTCCGAGCCGCCTCCGCGGAGCGCGGCGACGACCGCGCCGACCGACTCCGCCCGAGCCGCCCGCCATCGCTCGGTCACCTCGTCGATGTAGGTCGCGACGACCGCGCCGACCTCGGAGAGATCGACCGTCCGCACATCATCGAACAGCCCGCCGGGGAGCCACTCGGAGGGGACCGCCCTCGCCCGAGCCATCATCCGGTCGCGCTCCTCCTCGCTCGGCGCGAAGTCGAGCGCCCGCTCGGGCGAGCAGCACGCGACGGCGCTCCGGTCCTCGTCGAGCCGTGCGATCTCCTCCTCGACCACCTCCTTCATCCCGCTCTCGCCGAGCGAGCCGACCGTGAGCCACTTGATCTGCGCTACGACTCCGGCGATCCTATGGTCTTTGAAGTGCCGCGCGCTCCACGATTCGCGGAGGCGAACCGCCTCCTCCTCGGTCTCGGTCTCGACGACTCCGCCGCGGAGCGCGACCGGTCGGAGCCGCCGGTATTGCTTGTTCCCGAGCGTGTTCCCGCCGCGCCCCCACACCGTAGGATGCTCGGTTCGGAGCCGCTCGGCGAACGCGGGATCGAACGTCGCGTAGCCCGAGTTTCGGAGCGACACCTTCAGGTCGTCGCCAGCCTTGGGGAAGTTGGTGGGATCCTCGTCGCCGACTGCTCGGGCAAGCGGCGAGCGTGGAGCCCCGCGCCCCTTCGACTCGACCTCGCCGGGAGCGTCGTCCTCGGCATCGGGCGTGCCGGCGTCGGGGTCGTCGATCCCCTCGTCCTCGGAGTCGGGCTCGGGCTCGACGTCGCCGGGAGGGGGAGCCCCGTCATCGGGATCCGGCTCGGTCGGCGAGTCGTCCTCGGTCGCGACGAGCAGCGCGAGCGGGACGGGACCGGCACTCGTGTCGACGGTCGGGACGTCGCCGCCGGCGACCGGGAGCAGACCGAGATCCGCCCGCGCCTCGTTCCGGGTCAGGATCCCGGCCGCGACGTAGCGGGTGTGTTTCTCGGCGACCGCCTTCGCCTGTTCGGGGGTCGTCTTCGCCTCGCGGTCGAACCGGAACCGGACGAGGGGGACGAGCGACTCGTCGCCCACGACCAGCGGAAGGAGCCGGGTATTGATCTTCGCCGCGATCAATTCGAGGATCGGCGTGACGAGGTAGCTCGACGACACGTCGACCTGCACCTCGGCGGTCGCGCGGTTCACGCCGTCGGTCGCGCCCATCTCGACCGGGAGAACTCCGAAGACCCGCCAGATCGTGCGGCGGATCTGATCGACGACCTCGGCGAACGAGAGATCCTTCGGCGTGTGCCGAAGCTCAACCCAGCGCGCGCCGATCCCGCTCGGGTCGGGAGTCGTGAGGACGCGGATCTTCTGGTCCTGCCCGCGGAGCCGCTGTAGGTCCGCGGTCGCCTCGCGCGCGGCTTGCCCGGCGAGACCCGCGAGCACGAGGATGCCGGGGGGGATCTCGTCGGCGTCGAGCGCGAGCATCGAGTGCTCGCTCGACCGGAGCATCGAGATCACCTCGGTCACGAGCGACTCGATCAGCGGATTCCCGACCGGCGAGGAGGTCGTCGGGAACAGCCGGAGGTAGAGCAGCGCGTCGGGGTCGAACCGGACTCCGCTGAACGCCGGGTCGTTCGCGTCGACCTGCTCGCCGATCCGGAAGCCGACCGAGCCCGCGCCGAACGCCTCCTGTTCGTAGTAGAGCAGCCGACCGTGCTCGTTGATCCGCGGGGTGACCGATGACCCGCGAAGCGGGTTCAACTCGGCGAGGTCGCCGTTCGCGTCGCGCACGATCTCCAACGCCGCCGCGTCGTAGACGAGCAGGTCGGTGAGGAGCGCCGTGAAGACCTCTTGCCACGTCGTCCCGTCCTTCGAGGGAGCCGAGAGGAAGCGCCGCGCGGTCTCGGCGACGGTCGCCGCCTCCTCGTAGTCGTCGCTCGACGGATCGACCGCCGGCTCGATGTACCAGTCGAAGGTGGCGACCCGCCGGACCACGGAGTCGACCGCCGCGCGGACGTCGGGGGTGCGCCGGTAGACCTCCCACAACTCGTCGTTCGTCAGGAACCGATCCGGCGTCGCGTAGAACTGCGACGAGCCCGGCGAGGTCGTCGCCGGTCGGTAGGGTCCGACGAACAGCCCGCGCCGGGAGCGCCGCGACGGCACGCCGAGCCACCCGCCAGCCTCCGCCGGAGCCGAGCCGCCGGCGTCTCTGGTGACGATCGCTGTTCCGGTTCCGAGGATCCGCATCCGAGACTCCGCGGGTCGAGGGTAGCACGAGAGGGGAGTAGCCCGGCCGCTCGATCAACCCCTCGACGAGACGAGCGATCGGAGCCGGTCGAGCATCGCCCGAGATCCGCCTCGACCGTCGGGCATCGGTAGCCCGACCAGCGCGGCGACGCATCGAGCGACGAACCGTGAGGAGCGATCATCGGCGTCGCGCTCGCCCGCCGCGTAGGCATCGGCGACCGCGCGCTCGACCTGCTCGCGTTGATCCGCGGAGAGCCCGTCGAGCACGGTCGCGATCTCGCGGTCGCCCGCGAGCAGGACGAGCCCTTGTCGCCGAGCGAGGGAGTCGCGCCGGCTCACGGACCCGTCCGTTTGAGCGGCTCGATTCCAGCGATCCGCGCCTCCGCCGCCGCGACCGAGACGAGCCGGAGCCAGCCGGCGCGGTCGGCGGAGAAGTCGGCCCACGTCGGGTCGTCGCCGCCGGCGAGCGGAGTCGCCTCGCCGGAGAGGATCACGCCGCACCCGAGGTCGGTGTCCACGACGAAAGCCTCACGGTCGAGCGAGCGCCGGAGGTCGATCCACCCGCGCCAGACGTCGCCGCACCAGACACCCGAGCAGATCGCCCGGCCGCCGGCCCGCTCGGTCGGCGGGTCGCAGTCGTGGACGACGATCGCTCCGCCGGGGGAGAGGTGCCGGCTCGCGTTCTCGACGTCGCGGACGACCTGCTCTCGGTGGTGCAGCCCGTCGACGAACACGAGGTCGAAGGTCGGAGCCGCCTCGCCGAACGCCGCGCGCGATCGGTCGAGCCGCGCGAAGTACGAGTCCGAGGTCTCGTGGAACGTCGCCGCCGAGGTCGGGTCGGGGTCGACGCCGATCCGCCGAGCGACCTCGACCCGCGAGAAGGTGTCGCCTCGCTGGACGCCGATCTCCAAGTAGGTGCGAGCGCCGAGCCGCGCCGCGATCGCGTTGATGATTTGCCACCGGGTCATCGCCTGTCCTCCGATCGGAGCAGCGCCCACGCGAGGAGCGCGAGAAGTCGCGCGGTCCAGACTCGACCGCCCGCGAGCGCGTAGTCTACTGCATCAAGAAGCTCTTGCACGAGAGCGACGTCGGCGTGCTCCCATCCCGCGCGGAGCGGAGCCCCGTACTTGGCTACTCCGAGCGACCGCCGCCGGAGCAGCGCGATCGAGACTCGGAACGGGATCCCGCCGACTCGTTCGTGGACGACTCCGATCGGCTCGCCGCCGGAGCAGCATGGACCGTGTGCTCGGGTCTCGGGGTAGTCGTGGGTCAGCATCGGCCGGCTCCGGATCGAGGGAGTCGCGAGAGCGTAACGAACTCGCGTTGCTGCTTCGAGAACGTGCGTCCCTGCCCGCGGCGGAGCGCGGTCACCTCGACGACCGGCCACGCGCGGGTCGAGAGCGCGGCGATCGGCTCCGCTCCGGAGACCGCGACGACCGCGCCGACCTCCGCCCACGCGAGCGCGAGCCGCACGACTCCGGCTCGGTCGAGATCGCGGTCGCGCTGGTAGCCGGTCACCCCGCGGTAGGGGGGATCGACGTAGACGAACACGTCGCTCGGGGAGCGCGCGGAGGCGACGACCTCGACGGGATCGATCTCCTCGGCATCGGCGAACAGCGTCGCCGGGAGGGGGGGGGAGGTCGAGCAGCCGAGCCGCGCACGACGACCTCGATGGGATGAAGCCGTCGACGCGCGGGCGGTGCCGGTGCCGCCCCTTGAACCCTCCGCCGCCGGGGTTCCCGCCTCGCGTGCCAGCCGAGAGCGCGACCCATCGAGCAGCGTCGGCCGCCGGGTGGTCGGTGATCGCCGGAGCGTCGCGGAGGCGAGTCCAGAGTGCCCGCGCGTCCTCGTCGAGCCAGCCGAGGAGGATCTCGCTCGCCTCCGCGGCGAGCGCGGGATCTGCGAGAGCGCCGAGCGCGCGCCGGCATCCCTCGTCGATCTCCGCCCACAGGTAGCGACCGGCTCCCTCGCCGGGGACGAGCCCGAGCAGGTCGAGGATCTCGTCGGCGAGTCCGGTCTTCGAGCCCATCCTCGCCGTCGGCGGTCGAGCCTTCGCTCGGGCGAGGCGGAGGGAGAGCGAGACGAGACCCGCGCACGGCTCGACGAACACGGTCGACGGGCTCACTGCGACCCGCCCGAGCGGGGTCGACCCGAGATCGTGAGGAACTCCCGTTGCTGCTTCGAGAAGTGGGTCCGCTTGCCCGAGACGCGCCGCGTGATCTCGACGACCGACCATCCGAGGCGAGCTAGCGCGGCGATCGGCTCCGCCTCGGAGATCGCGACGAGCGCGCCGGCGCGGACCCACGAGAGCGCGAGGCGGATCACGTCGCGCCGGCCGAACTGGAACCCGTACCCGGAGGTCGCCCGGTAGGGGGGGTCGATGAAGACGACCGCCCGCCGAGACTCCTCCGGCGTCGCGAGCCGGAGCAGCGAGCGCGCGTCGGAGGCGACCTCGACCGGAGACCACTCGATCCCGACGAGCCGTTCGAGCCCGGCCCGGCCGCGGGCGAGATTGCAGAACTCCGGCCCGCCGAACGTGTCGCCGCCGTTGCCGGTGTTCGAGAACCGGCCGCGGGTCTCGTCCCAAGCGACGTTGATGAGCCGGTTCGAGGAGAGGAGCGCGACCCATCGGGCGACCTCCTCCGGCGAGGTCTCGGAGATCGGCCCGGCGTGCCGAAGCCGCTCCCACAGAAGAAGCGCGTCCTCCTGCTCCCACGCGGCGATCTGCTCCGCCGCGCCGGAGAGGATCTCGGGGTCGGGGTAGGCGCGGAGCACCGCGCGGACGGCGGGATCCGCCTCCGCCCACAGGTAGCGGTCTGCTCCCATGCCGGGAGCGAGCCCGAGCAGGTCGAGGATCGCGTCGGCGTATTTCGCCTTCGCGCCGAACCGGCCGACCGGCCCGCGCGAGTCGCCGCCCGCGGCGAGCCGGATCGAGAGGTTCGCGAGCCCCGCGCACGGCTCGACGAAGACCGCCGGCCGGCTCACAGGTCGGCCGCGGAGAGCAGGTCGGCGTGCGTGTGGTCGCGGGCGACGTTCCAGATCAACGCCCGACCGCGCGCCTCGCGAGAGGCGACCTCCCACGCCTTCGCGTCGTAGTGCCGGCACGACGGGTAGGGCACGAACGCCGGCGTGCGCCACTTGAACGGCCGCGGGTACTCGACCACGACGTCGGCAAGCGCGCGGTTCCGGGCGGTGATCGGAGCGCCGACGACCACCGTGCAGATCCGGAGACCGCGCGGCTTGAACACGTTGTGTAGGGCTTCGAGGAGGGTGCCGGAGCCGTAGGCGCACCAGACCTCGGAGAGCCCGCCGGTCGGGATCTGCTCGGCGATCCTCTCGATCGCGACCCGCGAGTCGGGGACGCCCCACTCGATCAGTCGCGCGTCCGGTCGCTCGGCGACGTCGCGTCGTGCCTTCGCGCGGACGTTCGTCAGGTAGCCCGGCCGGATCTCGACGACCCGAGCGCCGAGCGTCTCGCACACCCGTTGTCGCTCGACGAGCGCCTTCCGGCCCGCGTAGAACTGCGAGCAGCGAAGACCGAGATCGAAGCACACCGAGGTCGTCGCGATCGACGCGCCGCCCCACGCCGGCCCGGCGAACGCCCACTCGCGGACCTCTGGATGCGCCCGCGCGTGCTGGTACGCCCATCGCATCTTCGTCCCGCCGAATAGCAGGTCGTCGCGGACGACGAGGAACCGGCCGCCATAGGCGCGGAGCACCGGCGACTCCATCACCCGCGGGTGTTGTGGTTGGATCGCCGCTCGGAGCGCCGCTCGGGTCGCTGGGTCCATCACGCCGCTCCGAGATCGAGCAGCGCGAGGAGCGCCGGGGTCGACGCGACGTCGGCGACGAGGTGGATCCGGTCGGTCGCGCCGCGGTTCAGCGCGCGGTGCGGCTTCCGGGTGTCGAGATAGAACCACGAGCCGACGGGGAACGAGCGCCGGATCTGCTCGCCGTCGAGCCCCCACCCCTCGAACACGACGTCGGGGTTCGTTTCGAGAACGAGGTGGATCCGAAGGAGCTTCCCGGTCTCGACTCCGGCGTCGGGGTCGGTGATATCGGCGTGCCGGCTCAACTCGCCGTTCGTCGCCGCGAGCCGCATGAGCCGGAGCCGCTCGATCTGACCGGGGAGCGCCGCGAGGAGCGGCTCGACCTCGGGGAGCTTCGCGCGGAGGTCGGTGTCCTCGATCTCCCACGCGAGCGCCTCCGCGTGCTCCGCCCTCCATCGCTTCGACATTTCCGCGGGCTTCTCGATCTGCTCGACCTCGCCGCCGAAGCTCCGGAGCGCGAGCGCCGTCCACGAGCCTCGCTTGTTGTAGCCCGAGTAGTGGTCGGCCCACCCCGAGACCCGCTCGCGCACGGCTCGCCGGAGCGCCTCGACCTCCGAGAGCAGCCCGTCGATCGCGAGCGGCACGAGGTGCGCCCGCTCCTCCGCGGGGAGCGCGAGCGCGAGCGCGTCCTGTTCGCTGGTCCAGATCCCGCGGATCTCACTCGCCGCGGAGACCTTCGAGGCGGCCCGCCGGAGCCCGAGCCCCTCGCCGACCCGCCGGTCGAGCGGGTGTTCGGCCCATCCCTCGTAGACGATCGGCCGACCGGCCGCCTCCTCTCGGATCGCCTCGACCAGCACCGACGGGTCGATCCCCTCGGCGACCGCCGCGCGGGGAACGTGCAGCGTGCCCGCCTCGATCACGACCGGCCGACCCGAGAAGTCGCGGACGGTCTTCCGCCGGTCGAGCGCCATCGCCCGGTAGACTGCGACGATCGCGGCATCGTCGTAGACGAGCCGAGCCGCGCCGGCGTCGAGCCAGCCCGCGATCGTGTTCTCCTTCGCCGCGCCAAACGCCCCGTGGATCATCCCCTCGTCGTGCGAGCGGAAGACCGCCGCGTAGGAGCGGAGCAGGTCGAGCGACCATCCCTTCGCCCACGCCGGCCCGTCGACCTCCTCCGGAGGAGCGGTCGGAGCAGCGACCGAGAACGAGTCGACGTCGATGTGCCGGAGGTCTGCTCGGGCGATCGCCGGGATCTCCGGCTCGCTGTTGACGGTGCCGACGTCGGCCGCCGGCTCGCTCGGGAGCGCCGCCGCATCGGGCGAGGTCTCCTCCGAGACGCTCTCGCCGAGGAGGTCTCGGACGCGGCTCGGGTCGCCCTTCCAGAAGACGAGCACGTTCTGGTGGACCTTCGCCATCTTCCGGCTCGACCCGAAGATCCTCCGGAGGCGGACGGGCCAGGATCCGACCGGCGACATGAGGATCGCCTCGTTGTAGAGACCGAGCCCGGCGTCGAGGAACGCCGAGATCGTCTCGCCCACGAAGTTTCGGTAGAGGCCGGTCTTCTTGTCGCGGTAGTCGCCGACGACGATCGCCGCGAAGCGGTCGTCGCGGAGCCGCCCGACCGAGCGCCGGATGATCTCGCGGTAGGTGTCGAGGAACTCGTCGGCGCGCATCGTGGACAGGTCGTCGGGGTCGTCGGAGTAGACCTCCAGGTCCCCGTAGGGGGGACAGGTGAGCAGGAAGTCGAACTCCTCCTCGACGTCGATCAGGTCGTCGATCTCCAACGAGTCGCCGGCGATCCATCGCGGGTCGGGTCGATCGACTCGACCGCGGAGGCT
>Ga0222719_10002624_pt1 | contig 16324 bp, 18 predicted proteins | sample C33_34DmetaG_FD_165039 | JGI IMG/M metagenome (GOLD analysis project Ga0222719, IMG submission 165039) | Estuarine water microbial communities from San Francisco Bay, California, United States - C33_34D | ecosystem: Environmental > Aquatic > Marine > Unclassified | place: USA: California... | reverse complement strand
AACACAGCTATGTAATGACCGTCGACGTGTCGAAGGGAAGAGGACAGGATTATTCTACTTTTAATTTGATCGATATTAGCGTAACCCCGTTTGCACAGGTTGCTGTATATCGCAATAACACTATCTCTCCATTACTCTTCCCAAATATTATCTATAAATATGCAGTTTCTTACAATAATGCATATGTTGTGGTTGAGTCAAATGATCAAGGTTCTTTGGTTTGTAATGGATTATGGCATGATTTAGAATATGAAAATGTCCATGTAGAATCTGCTATTAAAGCCAATGCTTTAGGTATTGAAATCACACGTAAAACAAAAAGGTTAGGTTGTTCTGCTATTAAGGACATACTTGAGACTGGTAAACTGGATATCGTCGACGAACAAACTATCATGGAAATATCAACTTTTGAAGCGAGAGGCCAATCATTCGAGGCATCTGATGGTAACCACGATGATTTAATGATGAACTTAGTTATGTTTGGTTATTTCACGACTGGCTCTTACTTTATGGATATGACTGATATTAATATGAAGAAGATGATGTTTGAGCAGCGGATGAGAGAGATTGACGAAGATGTAGTACCATTTGGGTTTGTAGATGATGGGTCACAATATATTAACGAATTAGAAACCCAAGATAAAGGCAGTGAATGGGCGATTGAATATGATCCAAATTTATAATATTATAAATAACACTGTATTTGATTGTTCGTATTATGGAATCATATAATTTAACTAAAGGAAGAAAAAAATGGCACTAGGTACACCGTCAGAAAGTCCTGCGGTTGTCGTCAAAGAAATAGACCTGACTGGTGGCGTTCCAAACGTACAGTCAACTACTGGCGCAATTACAGGTAATTTTCGGTGGGGACCTGTCGGTCAGAGGGTTAAGATTGCAAATGAAGCAGAATTAGCCGCAAACTTTGCCACTCCTGATTCCGACAACACCATCGATTGGCATTCTGCATCATACTTCTTACGCTACTCAAGCAATATGCAAGTAGTTCGCGAAGCAACAGCTGCAGCAAAAAATGCCTACTCACTCACCTTACAGTCTGCGACTAAACCAGCTACTTTTTCTGGCGCGCCTACTGTAAATTACTTAGACGATTTTACTGCACAAACAAGTGCATTAGATTCGGATACACACACATTCGTCGCTCGTTATCCTGGCGAATTAGGTAACAGTATCTCAATTAATATCTTGCCAGCTGTTGATTCAGCCGGTACTTTTAGTAATTGGGCATATGCTGATCAGTTTGATGGTGCACCAGGCACATCGAATTGGGCAAGTGACCTAACAGCGTCAAATGACGAAATGCATGTTGTGGTTCTAGACCAAGAAGGACTCTTAACTGGTACACGTGGACAAGTACTCGAAACTTTCCCATTCGTATCAGGTGCATCAAATGCTAAGAATCCAGATGGCACTACGAATTTTGCAATCGACGTCATCAACACTCGTTCTGAGTATATCTACATGGTAGATTTTGACTCAGACTTCAAACAAACCGCTGGTGTAGCACACGGTCAGCCAGCAGTTGCAGGTTCAAACTTCTTGTTGAACACCCATCCACGTGGACATGCATATAACTTCGACAGCGGAGTGAATTCAGGCGCATTGGGTACAGCAGAAGTATTGAGAGGTAATGATCTCTTCGAAGATAAAGACATCGTAGAAGTCGACTTCTTGATTGCTCCAAGCATGAACAGCCGTACAGATCAAACAACAATCGTTAATGATCTGATCACGACTGCACAATCAACTCGTAAAGATTGTGTTGTTGTAGCATCACCTGCTAGAACAGACGTCGTAAAACTAACTAATGCTGCTACGATTACTAATAATATTGTAGCAACTGCCAATACGTTTACTAACTCATCATACCTTGTCATGGACGGCAACTTCTTAAAAGTCTATGATAAGTTCAATGATCAGTACATCAACATTCCAGCTGCCTCATCTACTGCTGGTATCATGGCTGCTACTGACCTTAATCGTGCACCTTGGTTCTCACCAGCTGGTTCACGCCGTGGTCAATATCTTGGCATCACAGCTCTAAACTGGACGCCAACAAAAGGACAGCGTGATACACTGTACAAGGCAAGTGTAAACCCAATCGCTAATATTCCAGGTCAAGGCTCATTGCTCTTCGGTGATAAGACAAAGCTTGGACGTCCATCAGCATTTGATCGTATTAACGTACGTCGCTTGTTCTTGGTACTTGAGAGAGCTATTGGTAGAGCAGCTGAGCAAGCACTCTTTGAATTCAACGATGAATTTACAAGAGCTGAGTTTGTGAACATTGTTGAACCAGTACTGAGAGAAGTACGTGGCAGACGTGGTATCACCGATTTCAGGGTTGTTTGTGACGAAACAAATAACACACCTGCAATCGTTGACCGTAATGAGTTCATCGCAAACATCTTCATCAAGCCAGCACGCTCGATCAACTACATCACTCTTAACTTTGTAGCTGTTCGTACAGGTGTTGACTTCGAAGAAGTTGTTGGCACGGTTTAAGGAGGTAACGAACAATGGCAATTCTCGGAGTTGATGACTTTAAGTCGAAGCTGAGAGGCGGTGGAGCTCGTCCTAACCTCTTTAAAGCAACGATTAACTTTCCTGGTTATGCTAACGGTGATCCAGAACTTACATCGTTCTTGTGTGAAACCGCACAGTTACCAGGATCAACACTAGGACAAATCACTATCCCGTTCCGTGGACGTCAGTTGAAGATGGCCGGTGATCGCACATTTGATGTGTGGACTGTACAGATCATCAACGATACTGACTTTGCGATTCGTGATTCGATGGAACGTTGGATGAACGGTATGAATGCACACAGTGCAAATACTGGTCTTTCATCACCAATCGCTTACGAAGCAGACCTACGGGTAGAACAGTTGGATAGAGACGGTAGTGTATTGAAGCTATACACCTTCAGAGGTGCGTATCCTCAAGACCTATCACCAATTGATTTGGCTTATGGTTCAAATGATGAGATCGAAAGGTTCCAAGTAACCTTTGCTTATCAGTATTATGAGAGTAATACAACTACATAAATAAAAGAAGGAGCCGGGATAGTCTCGGCTCCTCTCTCTAATTTAGGAAGTGAAATGGCTGAAGATATAGGAAATCCTGGTACTGAAGGAATCAAACTGTTTGGGTTTGAGATCAAACGTGCCAAAAAGAAAGAAGAACAAAAGTTGCCTTCAGTTGTTCCACCTCGTGATGACGAAGGTGGAAGTTATGCAACTGCTTCAGGTACACATTATGGTCAATATCTTAATTTAGGTGATGACGACTCGAAAGATAATTATCAACTTATCATGAAGTATCGTGGCAATGCGATGCACCCTGAAGTTGATATGGCTATCGAAGATATTGTTAACGAGTCAATTACTGGTTCAGAACTCGAGCAGACACTTGAATTGAATCTTGAAGAAGTAAAAGCACCTGATAGAATTAAGAAAGCAATCACAGAAGAATTCGATAACATCTATAGTATGTTAAACTTTAAAGAACTAGGTCACGATATATTCAGACGTTGGTATGTCGATGGCAGATTATATCATCATCTAGTACTTGACGAAAATAATACTAAAGAAGGCATTCAAGAGATTAGGCCTATCGATGCTGCTAAAATGCGCAAAGTCAAGAAAGTAAAGACAAAGAAAGATCCAATAACCGGGGCTAAAATCGTCGAGAAGGTAGATGAGTTTTTCATCTATCAAGAAAAACCAGGCTCATCAACTTCTGGTATCAAGATGACTAATGATTCAGTAAGTTATGTTACTTCAGGCCTATTGACAGAAGATAGGAAGAAGATCGTTTCATACTTACACAAAGCGTTGAAGCCTATCAACCAGCTACGTATGATGGAAGATTCTTTGGTCATTTATCGCCTTGCACGTGCACCTGAACGTCGTATATTCTATATTGATATTGGTAACATGCCGCGTGGTAAGTCCGAAGAATATATGAAGAGCATCATGACTAAGTATCGCAATAAACTTGTATACGATGCTAAGACTGGTGAGATTCGTGATGATCGTAAACATATGTCAATGCTTGAAGATTTTTGGTTGCCACGACGTGAAGGCGGTAAGGGCACAGAGATTAGTACATTGCCTGGTGGAGAAAACCTCGGTCAGATTGATGACATTATCTATTTCCAAAAGAAAGTCTATCGTTCGTTAAATGTACCAATCAATAGATTAGAGCAAGAAGCACAGTTTAGTTTAGGCAGATCTACAGAAGTAAATCGGGACGAACTGAAGTTCCAAAAGTTTATTGATAGACTACGTATGAGATTCGCACATCTCTTTTATGGTATCCTTAAAAAGCAATTGATAATGAAGGGTATCTGTACAGAAGAGGATTGGGAATCATGGAAAAATGATATTACTGTTGACTTTGTTCGTGATAATCACTTCACAGAACTACGCGATGCAGAAGTATTAAGAGAAAGATTACAAACACTAGATATTATGCAAAATTATGTAGGTGAGTATTATTCGAAAGAATGGGTACAAAAGAACGTACTTATGTTATCTGACGAAGATATTGCTAAGATGAGAAAAGAAATAGATGGCGAATCTGAAGAAGAACCAGAAGAAGAGCCACAGCAAGAACCACAGGATGCACCTCAAAATGGTGGACAGAAACACAGTATTGATATAAACGTGAAGGGAAATAATCAATGAGTGAAGAAGTAGTACATACACACAGTGTAGAAGACATGATTCAAAATGCATTAGATCAAGACTATAATAAAGCTAATAAAGTGTTTGGCGATATCATGACTATTAAAATGAATGATCTTTTAGATCAAGAGCAAGTAAAATTGGCCGATCAAATTTATAATGGAGTGGAACCTGATGAACAAGAAGAAGATCCATCTGACGAAGATCAGCTCGAACTTGACCTTGAAACAGAGGGGGAGTCTGAATCGGAGGAACAGGATGATGAGGAAGACATCGAAATCGAAGATACCTCCGAGGACGATGACGATCTCACCGACGAAGAACTCGACGACATGATCGATAATATGTCAGATGAAGAGTTTGAAGAATTAAAAGCAGAAATAGAAGCTGAAGAAAATTCTTCTCAGTAAAAAGTAATAAAAGTATAAATAAAGCTGTAAAATGAAAACCTTTACACAACTAAGAGAATTATCAGGCCGTAAACCAGAGGGACAGTTAGTCTTAAATAAAAAACTCGGTCGTATACAATTGATGATTTATAAGGAACGACAAGGATACGTTGCTTATATTGATGGCGATAGACTAGATGTGTATAGGTCTAAAAATGAGGCACAAAAAGCCGCCGAATCATTTATAAAGGTATTGAAGAAATGACAATGTTTTTTAAACCACTAAGCGCAAGAACATCTGCCAATGGCGTAGGCGCTGCAACTACGGTTGATAATGCTACAGTTGTATATGTCGCGTGCACATCTAACTCTCTTGTCACATTATCGAATGGCGGTAATTTTCAAATGCCAACTAATACAACAATGATTTTGCATAAAGAAAAGTTCGAAACAGTATACGCAAATACTGCTAGCGTTTACTTTACTAAAATAACTTATCCTAGAGGATAGCATGAAATTAATTGCAGAATATACTGAAAATAATCTCGAGATTCTAACCGAAGCCGATGAAAAAGGCAATAAGAAATATGCCATCGAAGGTATATTCATGCAAGCAGAAACAAAGAATCGTAACGGTCGTATATATCCAAAAGCTGTCATGGAAAATGCTCTAAACAAGTATAATACAGAGCAAGTATCTAAAGGCAGAGCTGTGGGTGAACTAAATCACCCTGAAGGACCGACCGTTAATCTTGACAAAGTTTCTCACAAGATCGAAAAGCTGAATTGGAAAGGCAACGATGTTGTGGGTAAGGCGACTATTTTGGAAACTCCAATGGGTAAAATCGTACAAGGTTTACTCGATGGCGGTGTCAACTTAGGCGTTTCGACTCGTGGTATGGGAAGTTTGGAACGACGTGGTTCCGCAATGTTCGTCAAAGACGACTTTCTACTCAATGCAGTAGATATTGTTCAAGATCCATCTGCACCTAGCGCTTTTGTTAATGGGGTTATGGAAGGTGTTGAATGGGTATGGAACAACGGAATTATCGAAGCTCAAGCTATTGAAAAAATGGAGACTGAAATTAAGAAAGCTCCGCGAGCTGATCTCTATGAGACACAGGTTCGTGAGTTTAAGAATTTCCTCTCGTTGCTCAAAACTAAATAAGTAAGGAGTCAATTATGACTGATGAAAATCAAATCGAAGATCAGGAAGTTGAACTCCATGACGAAGTAACAGACGAAGTTGTGGAAGAAGCTCATGATCCTAAAAATGCAGAAGCACAGTCTATCGCATCAGTAGATAAAGCTGAAAAAGCTGGTAAGACTGCGCCTAAACGCAAAGGCGATCAGACTAAACAAGATCCAATGCCTAAGATGCCTGGTACAAAAGCCGGCATGATTAATGCTATGTACATGAAAGCTAGTAAGATGAAGAAAGAAGATCTTGCTGGTATGTACAGCAAACTAATGGCAGAAGATGCTGAATTGTCTGATGACACAATCGCTGAAGCACCTGAACTTGATTACAACGCAGATTTCAAAGATGACCTACATGCGCTGGTTGCCGATGAAGCTACATTGTCTGAAGAGTTTAAGGAAAAAGCAGAAGTCATTTTCGAAGCAGCTATTAAATCAAAGCTTGCTGAAGAAATTGATCGTCTCGAAGAGAAATACAACGAAGAATTGGCCGAAGAAGTTTCTACTACTAAAGCTGAACTCGTTGAGAAAGTCGACAGCTATCTTAACTACGTAGTTGAGAATTGGATGGACGAAAATAAAGTTGCTATCCAAAATGGCCTAAGAACAGAAATCGCAGAAAAGTTCATGAACAGTTTGAAAGACCTGTTTACTGAGTCTTATATTGAGGTTCCTGAGTCTAAAGTGGACATTGTCGATGAACTTGCAGAAACTGTAGATGAGTTGGAAGGTCAACTCAATGCATCTATCGCAAGTGGAATCGAGATGCAAGAGAAGTTGGAAGTACTGCAACGGGATTCTATTATCCGTGAGCATGCATCCGGTCTTGCAGAAACACAAATTGAGAAACTAAAATCTTTGGTAGAAGACATTGATTTCGAAGACGAAGAGACTTTCACACAGAAAGTGCAAACAGTCAAGGAATCATACTTCACAAAGAAGGTTTCTGAATCAGCTGACATTATTGAAGAAGACGACGATGGTGAAAACACTATCGTAACTTCGCCAGTAATGGAACAGTACCTTAGCGCAATTAAGAAAACTCAAAAATAATTAGGAGTCCAAAACAATGATGCCAAATACCGTATCATACGATAAGTTGATCGAAAAGTGGGCACCGGTACTGAACGAAGAGTCAGCTGGTACCATTACAGACGCACATCGTAAAGCTGTTACAGCAGCAATTCTCGAAAACCAAGAGATGGCTCTCCGTGAGCAGTCACTCATGGAAGCCCCAACAAACGCAGCAGGCGCCGGTACAGTCGCCTCTGGTGGCGCAGCCGACAACTGGAACCCGATCCTGATCGCTCTTGTTCGTCGTGCAATGCCAAACCTAATGGCTTATGACATCTGCGGTGTTCAGCCAATGTCAGGTCCAACTGGCCTTATCTTCGCGATGAAGTCACGTTACAAGACAACAAAAGCTGGCGCAAATCGCCTCGATAACGGCGGTGTGGGTACAGAAGCTCTGTTCAATGAGCCACTGTCAAACTTCTCTGGTGACTCATCAACAGCTTCACACCCAGCTGGCGGCCCATCAGGCCTCGACGGTATCACTGATGCCGGTGCTGACTCATCGATCGACAACGATCGTGCAGATCCAGCAAGCAATATTGACCCATACACAACAGCAGAAGCTGAATCACTCGGCGAAGCCGGCGGCGAAGCATTTGCTGAAATGGGTTTCACAATCGATAAAGCTACAGTGACTGCCAAGTCACGTGCACTCAAAGCAGAATACAGCTTGGAATTGGCACAAGACCTTAAAGCAATTCATGGTCTTGACGCTGAAACTGAGTTGGCTAACATTCTGTCAACTGAGATCATGGCTGAAATCAACCGTGAAGTTGTACGTACAATCAACTCACAAGCTAAGACTGGTGCAAACACAACCAATACACTCCTCAACGGTGTGTTTAACTTGCAAACAGATGCAGATGGTCGTTGGTCAGTTGAAAAGTTCAAGGGTCTAATCGTACAGATCGAGCGTGAAGCCAACACAATCGCGAAAGAAACACGTCGCGGTAAGGGTAACTTCATGATCTGTTCTTCTGACGTAGCTTCAGCGCTTGCCGCTTCAGGTATGCTTGACTACGCTCCAGCAATGAACACTTCATTGAACGTCGACGATACCGGCAATACATTCGCTGGTACACTCAACGGTCGCATGAGAGTCTACATTGACCCATATGCAACTGCTGATTACGTTAACGTTGGTTATAAGGGCACAAACCCATATGACGCTGGTCTCTTCTATTGCCCATACGTTCCATTGACAATGGTACGCGCGGTCGGTGAGGATACCTTCCAGCCGAAGATTGGCTTTAAGACACGCTACGGCATGGTCTCAAATCCATTCGTTGGTACAAGCCCAGCTGATGGTCTGGCAGCAGCTAAAACTAACCAGTACTATCGTATCTTCCGCGTGGACAATATCCTCGGCGCGTAAGCAATAAAATATCTAATACAACTGAGGCGGCTTCGGCCGCCTCTTTTTTTAGGAGAAGTGTATAAATAGGGATATGGCTACTTTAACTGACAATTTTAATTACTTACAACCTACCAGTTTTAAGTTAACAATAGATAGAAGAAACTTCCCTAACTTGGAGTTTTTCTGTCAAAACATCACACATCCTGGTATGATCATGAGTTCTGCTGAGCTACCATATCAAAAAGTAGCAGGTGTACCATTTCCTGGTGATAAACTCACATTTAATGAGTTGTCTGCTAATATCATATTAGATGAAAATCTACAGGGTTACAGCGAAATGTATAACTGGATTCGGCGCTTGTTAGATACAAATATGGGTGGTCCTCTCTCTAGGGCCCAGAGGCGCGGGAACACCTTGCAGGCTGAACCAACTTATGCTGATATTACATTGTCAATATTATCAAGCCATAATAACCTCACTAAACAAGTAAGATACATAGACTGTATCCCAACCGCATTAGGTGATATCGTATTTGAATCTACTGCACAAGGAACGGAATTTATTGTATTCAATGCTTCTTTTAGATTTAATTATTTTGAACTTAAATGATGTACATTTTATAAAAAATTTGGTATAATATACATATGATTGACTTGAAAAAAATACACGAAATGTGGGCAAAAGACTGTGTTATCAATACAGCTAAATTAGACGAAGCTTCTCGTCAAACACCAATGCTCCACTCAAAATACTTACAAATCCTTTCAACAGCAAAGTTGCAACTCAAAAAAGTTGAGAATGCACAGAAAGTATTGTTGAGAGATAAATGGTTATATTACAATGGCAAGATGTCAGAAGAAGATCTTGTGAAACATGGTTGGAAACCAGATCCATACAACGGATTGAAGATACTCAAAGGCGAAATGGAATACTGGTATAATTCAGATTCAGACATCCAAAAAACTGAAGAGCGTATACACTATTATAAAGAGCTGATTCACGTACTTACAGAGATTATAGATAACCTAAAGTGGCGGCATCAAACGGTAAAAAATATTATATCATGGAAACAATTCGAGTCAGGAAACTAGATCACTCAAATCTAATTGTTGATTGTGATTCAGGACAAGCTCAAGAGCTCAATGAGTTCTTTAGTTTCTATGTTCCTGGATATAAGTTCATGCCAGCATACCGTAATAGGGTATGGGATGGTAAGATTCGCTTATTTAGTAGAGCTACTCAAGAATTGCCTGTTGGTTTATACTATCATTTACATACTTTTTGCACACAGCGTGGATATATACTAGAATCTTTAGATTCAAAATACGGTAAACCAAATGATAGAAATGACATCAAACGAGATGATCTTAGGTTATTTTGCAGCGAGCTTAATCTTCCTTTCGATCTTCGTGATTATCAGTTCGATTGTGTTGGAGAGGCGCTCACGAGAAAAAGAGCGATCTTACTTAGTCCGACAGGATCAGGAAAATCCCTCATAATTTATGCGACCATACGCTATTGGTTACAAAGGCTCACCGACGGTAGAAATTATCCTAAAGGTGGTAGAGTCCTCGTTATTGTGCCTACGACTTCGTTGGTTGAACAGATGCATAGTGATTTTATCAATTATGGATGGGATGCACGTGCTTTGCATAAGATCTATTCAGGTAAAGATAAGGATAATATCAACGCTGCTTGTGTAATCACAACTTGGCAATCTGTACATAGACTCAAGAAAGAATGGTTCGAACAATTTGGTTGTGTTATAGGAGATGAATGTCATGGATTTAAGTCGAAGTCTTTGATGACCATCATGAATAAATGTACAGAAGCTGGTTATAGATTTGGAACTACAGGAACACTAGATGGAGCTCAAACACATGAACTCGTACTCCAAGGTTTATTCGGTAAAATATACCGCGTTACCACAACAAAGTCATTACAAGATAACAATACTCTCGCCCGCCTCGAAATTAAACGAATCTTACTTACATACCCAGAAAAAATACGTAAGGAGTTTGGTAAACAATCATATCAGGATGAGATCGACTTCATTGTATCCAATGAGAAGCGCAATAGATTCATACGAAACTTAGCTCTTGATATGAAGGGTAACACACTTGTTCTATATAACTATGTAGAGAAACATGGCAAACCATTATTTAATATGATACAAGACGGTGCTTCAGACGATCGAAAGGTATTTTTTGTATCAGGAGACGTTGGTGCTACAGACAGAGAAGCCATACGTGGTATCGTTGAAAAGCAAACAGATGCTATACTTGTGGCATCTCTCGGTACCTTTTCAACGGGTATAAATATAAAAGAGTTACATAATATTATTTTTGCATCACCGTCAAAATCACAAATACGGGTACTGCAATCAATAGGAAGAGGTTTAAGAAAAAGTACTGAAGATATAACTACAAAGTTATATGATATATCAGACGATATCAGTTGGAAATCACGGCAAAATTATTGTTTATTACATGCTAATGAAAGACTTAAGATTTATGAGAATGAACAGTTTGAACACAAAACTTATAAGGTAAACATATGAACCTAAAACAATTTAAACTGACAAATGATGATGAGATTATCTGCGAGGTACTAGAAGCAGAGGGGCCCGATGCAAGTGTAGTCATACGTAAAGTCTTAAAATTAATGTGTATAGACGACTTTGAACGTAATGTAAGATACTATTCATTTAAACCATGGATGTCCTTTACAGATGATATTGATGGTTTACAGACTTTAAATGCTGGTCACATCGTCGGTCAAATGAATCCTTCGGTAACGTTAGCGTTACACTATGCACAAGCAGTGAAAGAAGTCGAGTCAGGTATGAAAACAAGTAAAGTCTTGAGTCTAGACGAGGTTCTAAAGGAAATTGATATCGAAGAATTAACAGAAGAAGAGATGGATGAATATTTGAGAGATAAGTTTTCTTCACACGAAGAAGATATTTCAGATTCTGCAGATCCTAAAATTATTCAGTTTAAACCTCGAGGAACATTTCATTAGTACCTTCTCTTCCCTCAGGATTACATCTTATTATACCATATTTTTCACGGATTGTAAACCCTAAAAACGTACATAAATAAGTATTTACATTATACTCATTTTGTGGTATAATAGCTATATTATGAAAGGAATAAGCATGGCACGAACTAAGAGAGCAAGTATTCATTATGTGAATAACGCTGACTTTTCTCAAGCTGTAGTAGATTACGTATCACAAGTTCAAGAAGCCAAGAAAAAACAAGAAAAACTGCCTATCGTACCTGATTATATTGCTCAGTGTTTCCTCCGAATCGCTGAAGGTTTGTCTCACAAATCTAATTTTATTCGCTACACATATCGCGAAGAAATGGTCATGGATGCAGTTGAAAATTGTTTGAAGGCCATCGAAAACTATAATCTCGAAGCCGCTACAAGAACTGGCAAACCAAATGCCTTTGCATACTTTACACAGATTACATGGTATGCTTTCTTACGGCGCATTGCTAAAGAGAAAAAGCAGCAAGATATTAAGATTAAATACTTAACCAAATCTGGTATCGAAAACTTTGTCGATAATGAGTTAGGCGATGATATATCTAATCAAGTAGTAGGAGCATTCGTAGATACATTACGAGATCGAATCGAAAAAGTACGATACGTTGATAATGAAATAAAGGAAATTGTGAAAGAAGAAAGGAAGAAGCGAACAAAAACTGCAGACTCTGATCTTTTAGGATTTATGACATGAAGGTAGCAGTATTAAATGACACGCATTGCGGTATTCGTAACTCATCCGAAGTCTTCCTCGAAAACGCAGGAAAGTTTTACTCAGAAGTATTCTTTCCTTACTGTGAACAACACGAGATCAAACAAATCGTGCACTTGGGAGACTATTATGATCACAGGAAGTTTGTCAACTTCAAAGCCCTTAACCATAATCGAAAATACTTCTTAGATCCACTTCGCAAAAATGGTATGCAAATGGATATTATTCCTGGCAACCATGATACGTATTTTAAAAATACGAATGATCTAAACTCTCTAAAAGAATTGTTAGGTCATTATATGAATGAAGTCCATATTATCATGGAACCTACAGTTATGGAATATGGTTCATTAAAGATGGCACTTTTACCATGGATTAATTCAGAAAACTATACTTCGAGTATGAACTTCGTTAAAGAATGTAAAGCTGATTGGTTGGGTGGTCATCTTGAGTTATCAGGATTTGAGGTAATGCGTGGTTTAAAGAACGAACATGGCCAAGATCCAGCACCGTTTAAGAAGTTTGAGATGGTATTAAGCGGTCACTATCATGCGGGTTCACAGCAAGATAACATAATGTATTTAGGTACACAGATGGAGTTTTTCTGGTCAGATGCTCATGATCCTAAAGGTTTTCACGTTATTGATACTGAAACCAGAGAGATAGAAAAAATACATAATCCGCACACTTTATATGAAAAAGTGGTGTACAATGACGAAGAAACAGATTATAATACTATAGATGTTAGCCGCTTTGACAAGAAGTTTGTTAAGGTTGTAGTAGTAAATAAGAAGGACGTATTTACTTTCGATAGGTTTATCGATCGTATTCAGAACCAAGACATCCATGAATTAAAGATTGCAGAGAACTTTAATGAATTTATGGGTGAAAACGTAGAGGACGAGAGTATTAGTTTCGACGATACAACTGAAATCGTTGATTCCTATATTGATGCTGTAGAAACAGATCTTGATAAGAATCGTATTAAAAACAATTTCCGTGAATTGATGACAGAAGCACAGGCTCTTGAGATTGCATGATTATATTTAAGAAGTTACGCTATAAAAATTTCCTTTCATCAGGAGATAACTTCACCCAAATAGATTTGAATAAGAATAAAACCACACTTGTAGTTGGAACTAATGGCGCTGGTAAATCTACCATGCTTGACGCATTATCATTTGCATTGTTTGGTAAGCCACACCGAAATATCAACAAGCCTCAATTAGTTAACTCTATCAATGGCAGGCAGTGTTTGGTAGAAGCGGAGTTTGATATCGGTCAAGCACAATTTAAAGTGGTGCGTGGTATCAAGCCCAATATATTTGAAATCTGGAAGAATGGCACGATGATTAACCAATCATCTCATTCGAAGGAATATCAGAAGATCCTCGAACAAAATATCTTGAAGCTAAACCATAAATCGTTTCATCAAGTGGTAGTTCTTGGCTCCTCATCTTTCATACCATTTATGCAACTCTCTGCATGGGTTAGACGAGAGGTAATCGAGGATCTTCTCGATATCAATGTCTTTTCGAAGATGAATGTTTTATTGAGAGAAAAAACAAATACACTGAAAGAAAAATTAAAACAAATTGAACATCAGCAAGAAATCACTAAAACAAAAATCAGTACACAGTTAAAATACATTGCAGATATTACAGCATTAACAGAAGAAAATAAGAAGCAATATGAATCTAAGATACATGAATCACAGAGTGTCATCGATGAATTACAGGCTAAGAATAGTGAGCTTAGCCTCGGACTTGATGAATCTGTATCAGAAGCCGAACAAAGGATGGGACTGCTACAGGATAGGAAGCAGAGTCTACTCCTCAGAGGTCAAGATAGGCAATCGGCTGTCCGCGACCTCGAGAAGCGGATCACCTTTTTCGAAGAGAATGAATCGTGTCCCGTATGCGACCAAACCATTTCAGACGGCCATAAACATGAGATTTTACTATCGACACAAACAGATAGGGATCGGTGGAAGGCAAAGATTAAAGAAATCGGAACGGAAGGCCAAGGAGTGGAATCGGAGATTGCAGAACAAACTAGCCTACTTTCAACGCTTCGAGATCGGGTACATCAACTCACTGCCAACTCGCAAGAGATTTCACGAATTCAAAAGGACATTCGTTCTTATCAAGAACATATAGAAAAAGAAGTTAGCGTTGATCTTAAAAAGGCTAATGCTGATTTAAGAACATATAATGATGACAAGACAAGTCTATTAGAAGAGAAACTAAAACTATCAGAACAATTTAATTACAATATTGTTATATCTGAAATGTTGAAAGATACTGGTATTAAGACGAAGATCATCAAGCAATATTTACCAGTAATGAATAATCTTGTTAATAAGTATTTACAAGTACTTGATTTTTTTGTTCACTTCAACTTAGATGAGTCATTTAATGAAACGATTAGATCTCGTCACCGCGATGAGTTTACTTATCCTTCATTTTCAGAAGGCGAGAAACAGCGCATTGATTTGGCATTACTCTTTACTTGGAGACAGATCGCTAAGATGAAGAATAGTGTAGCTACAAATCTATTGATCCTTGATGAAACGTTTGATTCTTCTCTTGATCATGAAGGTATCGAAAACTTGTTGAAGATTTTACACACGCTTGACGATGATACCAATGTTTTTGTCATATCTCATAAAGGTGAAGTCCTTGATGGAAAGTTTAATACTAAAATTGAATTTAAGAAAGAAAAGAATTTTAGTAAAATGGTTGCATAGCTATGTACTTTGCTATGTACATGTGGTATAATAACTACTATATAATGATAATGAGGATGTATAATGGAACTTACTAATAATACTCTTAGTGTTTTGAAAAACTTTTCGAGCATTAATCAAAATCTAATGATCCGTGATGGTAATACTCTTAAGACTATCTCAGAGGCCAAGAACGTACTTGCTACTGCAGTAGTTGAAGAACAGTTTCCACAGCCATTCGGAATCTACGATCTTAACGAATTTATCGGTGTGCTTGGTCTTGTTGACCAACCCCGTCTCAAGTTTGAAGATGAGTCTGTCACCATCGGTGATTCGACTGGTCGTTCAAAGGTTAGGTATTTCTATTCGCCAGAAGAAACCCTAACAACACCACAAAAAGATATTAACATGCCTGAGGCTGAAGTTAAATTCTCCCTTGATAATGACACTCTTAACAAAGTAAAGAGAGCAGCATCTACACTGGGTCATAGTGAGATGTCAGTTACAGCTAATTCAGGTAGTCTATCTCTTTCTGTGGTTGAATCACAAAACTCTACATCAAACGCGTTTTCGATCGATATCGATGGAGAGTACACTACAGAAAACTTTAATTTCATTATGAGCATTGCTAATCTTAAGATGATCCCTGGAGATTATGATGTTGAGATGTCATCAAAGTTTATTTCGCGGTTCAAGCATAAAGAAATGAACGTTCAATATTGGATCGCTCTTGAAAAATCATCTACCTTCGGAGGTTAATAATGGCTGATAAGCAAAAAGTAGATCAATTGATGGATCTAGGTAATAAAGTAGCACGTAGCACTGTAGCAGTGGTTGATGCTGTTACGCAACGTGGCGGGTTCAAAGGCGAAGAACTCTCTACTATTGGTACTCTACGTGACCAAGCTGTACAGCTTGTACAGACAGTTGAACAGATGCAGGCTGACGCTGAGTTTGAAGAAGACGAAGAAGAAGAAGAGGCTGCAGCATAACATTTACAATTAGCTCAAACTGTGGTATAATATTTTTTTGTAATGGAGCATGTAAATGTCTGAATATCTTTGGGTCGAAAAATATCGCCCACGTAAAATCGC
>Ga0222719_10002622_pt1 | contig 16330 bp, 35 predicted proteins | sample C33_34DmetaG_FD_165039 | JGI IMG/M metagenome (GOLD analysis project Ga0222719, IMG submission 165039) | Estuarine water microbial communities from San Francisco Bay, California, United States - C33_34D | ecosystem: Environmental > Aquatic > Marine > Unclassified | place: USA: California... | reverse complement strand
TCAAAAGCCAGCCACGGTAGGAAGAAGTATCGCGGTCAGGGCAGGTAAGTGGATCAGCACACCCGCGACAACTGGCGCAAGATCAAACAAGCGCTGGAAGAAGCGGAGAAAACTGACTGCTATTTCTATACACGTGCAGTTGCAATCTGCCGTGGACAGAACGATCCATTTGAGGGTCCAGATACAAAACCGAACACCTAGCAACCCCGGTAAACTTTTCGGGATGTTGTTTAACAACTTTTCAATGCTTAAGGCTGCTTCCGCCGTCATTGCCTCTTTGGCCCTGGCTGCGCCTGCTGTTGCTGGTCCCTACGCCAATATCGAAAACAACGCTGGCTGGGCTGGCAGTGATTTTGGCGGTCACACCACCGATTTCCACATTGGCTATGAAGGCGGCAACGACCTTGCTGGTTTCTACATCCAAGCTGGCCCCAGTTACGTCCAGCCCGATAACGCTGATGGCGAAACCATCCTGACCGGCAAAATTGGTGGCTCCGTGGCCGCTACCGACAAGCTTGGCGTGTACGGGGAGTTGTCGATGGCTTCTGGCGACACCAAAAGCTACGGCTCCAAGGTTGGCGTCAAGTACAAGTTCTGATCGTAAACATGGCCCGTTTCGGCGGGTCTTTGATCAATCCATTGTGGTTAGCAACTACCTGTCAGCTTTCTGGCGGGTGGTTGTTTTTCCATGCCTAACCAACCCTGACAATTGGGAGTATTGCTGGCCACCTGACTGGTTAATCCCTTATGTGCAGGATGCCTTCGACTTCCTTACAGTCGAGCCATACGCCAACGAAAAGGCAATCATCAATGCGGTTTTTCATTGACCTGATGGCTGTCACTGGGTTCATGCTTAGTGCATCCATGACCGCTGGGCTGATCATTTCCTACTACCAAATGGACGACATCATGCGCGACACGTTGGAGCGTGTGACTGATGGCATTGGTAACGAGATAGAGAAGAAGCTGCAGGACAAACTCGACAAAGCAATGCCCAAGGTGCCGGGTGGAGCCGCTAGTTCTTCCGTCTTTTAATCTTCCGGGTCCGCTTGATCTGCCACGGATGGAGATAGCGGTGCCGGTTTTCCCTGCGCCGTCTCATCCTGTTCTTATACCGCCAAGCGTTGAACCGAAGCCTCCGCCGGAGCCTCCCAAGGCGGTAGATCCAGGCGCCCGCCAAGCGGTTAAAGGACTTCAAGATCAGGTCAAACAGCTCAATTTAAATATCAAGGCACAACAGCAGTCGATTGACAATCTGCTTAATCCACCGGAAATCGAAAAGGTCGAACCCAAAGTGGCCAAGGTCGCTGTCCCCGGAACCCCGTTGGAATTTGCCTTGCCCAGCGCTGAGGTTCTTACCGTGGCGACGGTGACGGCGGGAGCGGCAGCCGCTGCTTCTGTTGGGGCGACTATGGCTGCTCAAAATCTGACGAAGAGGTTGAAACCTGTTTTTCAGACGGCTTTAAAGAAGGTTGCGAAAGCCCGAGGGGCAGACCTTGAGACGTACGGTAGGCGTCGATTGAGACTACGTCGGAGCAGAGAGAAGCCAACTTAGCTTCGGGGTGAATCATGAATCCCTTTTCGTGCAACTCGGCGCAACGCAATGCACGGACTAGGTGATAGTCAAGCTGATCCTTGTCAATTTCTTGCTGCTCTTTGCGTAATTTGCGGCGCACCATTTCCTTGCACATTTCTGTGATTGAGCCGTCCAGCGGGATATTTATGGACAACTGCGCCCCTAGGTTTTGCATCCGCGTGTAATCCTCACTGGGGATCGGATCTGCGTGTGCTTCTAGGTGGAATGGAGTCACCACAAGCGTGGCGCCATTGCAGCTGTAGCCAGTGCCGAAATGCTGCCTGCTGGGTGCGCCGTTGTTGTTGAACTGCACCGACTGGTTTGTGTTGTTGCTGGTGGCCTGCGCCCGTGGCGCTGAGTTGTTGGTCGTCTCAGCAGCAGCAGGCCCTGCAATCGCTATTGCGAGAAGACACTGAGCGATGTGGTGGTGGAGTCGGTTTCGATGGTGCGATCGATGTCGATTTGCTCGATCAAAGTGTCGGCTGAGCGGGTGGTGACTTCCAAAGTGAACGGATCGCCAGCCGTGTGAACGTCCCATGTTGTGCTGCTGTTTCTGATGTCGGAAGCGCTAGGAGTGACGTTTTCGCCGGAATAAGTTTCTAAAGCGGCGCCGTAAATCTGATGCTGAATTGTTTCGGTAATCGTCTGGGTTGTAGTCGTGGTTGACTGCATCGACCCCGTCGACCACGTAGGTGTGACGGTTTGGGCGGTGGCAGGAGCGGCGGCCAACACAACCGCAAGGGCTAGAAGTCTTTTCATTTTTGTGTGGTGCCTGATTGGACTTTAGGCTCTTCCTTCTTTTTGGCGTTATTACGGCCGACAGTAAGGCCATAGCTAGCAGCCATAGAAGAAAGTAGTGATGCACTGAACGTCACATCAATTGACTGTTTAAACAAGCCCATGTAATTGGCGGTGATAACACCACAGGCCCAGATCATTAGCCCAAGACGAACAAGATGACCCAAAAGACCATGTTTATCGTCATCTTCTTGCGGTGACGTTTGCTGTTGATCTGCCATGATGTCGCTGTTGGGATGCGGCCAATGATGGAGATTTTGGCTGCCGTTACCGGCGCTTCAATAACGGTAGCGGCTGTGGGACTTGGGAACTATGGTCGCCGCGCTACAGAAAGCCGGGACGCTGTAATACGCCTGACCGCAGCAGTTGAAAACGTGGCCACCCGGCTCAATATCTTGCACACCGATATGAAGAGCCGTGACGCTGAAGTGTTTAGTCGCTTACGTGATCTTGAAGCTGCTGTGGCACGGCTGGAAGGCTCTAAAAATCCGCACTAGAGTTGGAGTATCAGCGGATAAATGATGATCGCGCTTGTACGTCCTGTCCTGTTCAGCTTTCTGCAGTCAAAGGCAGTTAAGAAGCTGGTAATCGATTTGCTGCGTGCTTTAGCTACCAAAACCGACAACACCGTCGATGACCGGATGGTTGATTTCATCCAGGCCAACCTGTTCCCAGAACAAAAACCAGTGGCTGATGCTTGATTGGCTTGCTGCTGCAATGGTGAGGCTTGACTCGTTTTTCACGTACTTCACCGGCAATAGCCATCAACTTGCGGCTATCCAACAGCTGCAAGAAGACATGCCGCCTGAGCTGTTAGATCACAATGCAACTTGGGTTGAGTTATGGAAGGCAGGCGGGAAATACACCTACCTGCCCACTCCCTACTACCACCAGCTTGATCTGATTGACGGCATTGACAAGTGCGTCACTGCAGCCGTTGCAATGGTCGCTGGCCATTACGTGCTGGTTACCTCTGGGCAGGAATATGACAAGGTTCGCAGTCGTTTTGGTCCATCGCAGGAATTATGGGTTCACATCAAAGCGCTGGACAGCCTTGGCATGAAAGCCGAGTTTGTTTTTGATGGCACCGCAGATTTAATTGAAGCTGAGATTGACGCCGGTCGCCCTGTTGCTGTCGGGTGGTTGCACAAAGGTGATATCAGCTCTGGTGGCCCTGCAGAAGGTTTTGGCCATTGGTCTGTGATTGTTGGTTACAACGAGCAATACTTCATCGTTAATGACCCACGGGGTCGCTACAACCTCAAAACAGGTGAGCTGGAGACAGAAAGCGGATTCAACGTCAAATACGAACGGCAGGACTTTTTGCACCGCTGGGAGGCGGACGGCCCAGGTACTGGCTGGGCTTTACTCGTAGACGATCTGTCCCTGTAGCCTGGGAAAAGCCTCTCCCTGACTGCATGGTTCTTCCAGATCATGAAATCAAACGACTGTGCGTTGAGCATGCAATGGTCGTTCCGTTCAACCAAGATCTGCTGAACCCTGCGTCAATTGATTTGCTGTTGGGCGATCACCTAATGGTCGAAGACCCAATGAACATTGAGCAGCGTCTGATCAGCATCAAGGGACACAGCCAAGCCGAGCCTTATTGGTTGCGGCCTGGTGAGTTTGCATTGGCTGAGACACAGGAGACTTTTAACCTGCCAGATCACATTTCTGCACAGTTTGTACTGAAAAGCAGCCGAGCCAGAAGTGGTTACAGCCACATGCTTGCTGGGTGGTGCGATCCCGGTTGGCACGGTTCCAAGCTGACCCTGGAGCTGCAGAACGCACGCCGCATGCATGCCCTTCCGTTATATCCAGGTCTAAAAATTGGCCAAATGATATTTTTTGAGATGCAAAGTATGCCGATTATGTCTTACGCCCAGACGGGTCATTACAACAATGACACTCAGGTGTCTGCGACCAAAATAGTCCCTTGAATTGATACAGCCATTCCCAGATAAGTATTTCACGGTGCAATGTGTAAAAATCTTGCTGTCTGTACCAAAGCGTCCATTCTGTTGATCCTTTGGTTCCATTGCACCGCAGGCATGCTGGGACTAGGTTTTCTATCACGGTCTGTCCGCCGCGATGTCTAGGAACAACGTGATCTAACGACTCTGCGTGTTCACCGCAATACGCGCATTTACATTCAAAGGATTCAAAAATTTTTAACCTAAATCGCGTCCTTGTTTCTCTCTTGGTGACCAGACTTGTCTCGTCGATCCAAGACCGCATAAAGACCCCGGTGCTTTTTGGATCTTAAAGACGCAGGGCTAGTAAAGCCAGGAAGAGATTCAGTGACTCCACCACCTTTTTCCGCCGATGCATGCGGCGCTGTATGGGTTTCTTTTGGCGTCAATGGCTGGTACAGAGCTTGGTATATAAAGCAAAACACTGTGTTTTATTTGCCAGACTGTTTTGATTGCGAAAGTGTGGCAATAACTGCTGCCGAGGCTAGTTATGGAATGGCATCCAATCCAGCGCACAACTGAGAGTGAATTCTCAGAAGCTGCGACTGCAAAGATGCTGGAAGGCTGGGTTAAAGAAGGCGACATCAACGCCATCTACAACGCAGCTCTTCTGCTCAATACTTGCCTGCATCAGCAGCGCATGATGACAAAATGGCTTGCCGGTGAAGCTGCACGCAACCTCGGCAAACCTGAGCTTGAGAATGACATCATGCAAGATGCAATCCTCAAGAGTGATCAGAGTTAACGCGAGCAGTCAAATGATCGCAGTAAATCTCAGCCTGCCATAGGTCGTCGGAATAACGACAGTACCCGTTGGCACAACTGCGATAAAGGATGTGCGGGCCGTCTTCCAGCACTTCGATTGTTGCCCCACTGGGTTTCGAGATTGTTGATGAAATCTTCCAATTCCGGTAGATGCTCATCAGTCAGCTCCTGCTCCTCTTCATCTTCCTCGTCATCGGGCGTTGCTTCAATCACTTCAAGCAAACGCAAACTCCACACCTTCAGGTCGACTAAACCTTCACGGCAGAACATCAAGTTGTCAGAAGGAGTTTCGCCACCGCGCATGATTTCAGCGATGGCTTCCTCCACCCAATCCTGGTGTGCGTTGCACATCCACAGCAAAAGCCGAACGTGGCCTTCTGTGAATTGCATGTCTGCGTTTGGTGCCATAACGGGAAGCCACCTACCTGAACGGTAGCGAGGTAATCCAAACTGCCTCCTCATGCACCCTTTACATATTTCTGGTAAAGGCCGGTGTAAGTGTGATGGAACGGGTGGTCAGGCTTGTTACGCCCGTCCATGTCGTACAAGGCGTCAAGTAGATAAACGCGGTTTTCCATCGCAAAAGTGTCTTGTGCGCCCGGTTTATGCGGAAGCACGTCAAGGAAAAACGCCACCGACTCTTCAAGGTCGGCAAGGTTGAATTTGATGGTCATGCAGGATCAAGCCTTCGTATTTGGAGCATTGATTTTGCGTCCTTTGCCGACTTCGACAATGACGCATTCCGGGTGGCGGTTTTTGAGAATGCGAATGGCGTCTTGCTTGTTAATAGCGCGGATGCAACCGCGCAAGCTCCGCTCGCCAGCAAGAAGTAGTTCATAGTCAAACATCCGTGCGTTTTTTGCGACGCAGTACGAGATGCCTGGGCCGCGAGTGGGTTCGTTCCAGTCGGGAACAAGTTCAGGAAAGTTGGCCTTACTCATCCTTGGCCTTGAAATACTTGGTCATCAGGGTTTCGTTGCTGGCTGCAAAAAGGTTGGCGATGGCGTCAAGCCGACGGCTGTCTGACTCTGAATAGCCACGCTCTTCAGCAGCACGCAAATTCTTCAACATCAGTTGCAGAGCGTTGATTTGCTGCATTTCTTCCTGCATCGCAGCAACGAATTTGTCCCTGTTCATCAGAACACCGTGTTGGGGATGCTGACGCCTTCGGACTTCTTGGCCCAGACCTTGCCGTTGATGTAACGCATGCCGTTTTTTGACTCTGCGTTCCAACCGGAGACAGGGATCTTGATGACGGTGGTGCCGCCATAACCATCCTCGCCAGGCTGCGAGGTAAGCCATTCAGCCAGTTTCATGGCCTCGCCCAGCTCAATTTCAATTGAACCGGTTTTATCGGGGCCACGCTCCGACTTCTTTTCTTTCACGTCAAACAACGTGAACTTGGCGTCAAACGCCGCTTGAAAGTCACTCATCTTGAGACTCAAGGATTGCGTAGTGGGACTTGATGATTTCGTTGGCTAGGGACGATTCCGTAACCCGGTGCTGGGTGTCGTAGCGCTGAATGATTTCGCGCTGCATGGCCTCGTATGCCCTTGGGTCAAGAAGCACTTGCACCTTGTACTTGTTGCCCGCAGGAATAGCCATCACTGCTTGAGTGTTGGTTTGGCCGACAGCTCGTCGATGCAGGATTGCAGTTGATCAACTGACATCTGCTTGAGTTTGCTGCCATCGGCATCAAGGTTCCATTTTGTCGCCTTGTCTGCGATCCAGCCAATTTGCTGGGTCTTGTCCAGTTTTTGCTGAATCAAGTCCATGCACTTGGCGATAAGGCCATCGGTGTCTACCGTTGTGGGCGCGGAGGAACCTTTGGGCGTTGCAGGACGCCCTTTTTTCTTGTCCGCAGGTTTTGGCGTCTCCTGTTGAAGTTGCACCTCTGGTTGAGGGTCAACCTTTTGCTCAACTGCAGCTGCAACCTCTTCCCTGGCCCACAGCTCATAGCCAAGCGAGAAGAAGGCAGCGGCTGCACTGCAGATGCCACGGCGGTGACTGTCTGCAAGATCGCGTGCGCTGATCTTCTCGTAGGCGATGGCGTCGTTGCGGTTATTCATCACGGCGTACGTCCACACCGGAGTGGTGTAGGTGCCGTTGACAAACTGAATGCAGAGGTAACCGGTGCCGTTGGGTGCCTTGTGGACGAAATCACCGTTTTCGTTGGTGATCAATTCCGGTAGCCAGCCGTTGGCCTTCTCGTTGAGAAGCTGCATGACCTTGGCCCACGGCACGTAATCGGCCGCGTAGGAGCCAGACCCCTTCTGCTTTACGTCAGAAAGGGTGATGACCCCCGCCAGGTTTGGTAGTTCGGGGGTGTTGAGCATCAGTTAGCAGCCGCCTCGATTTCAGTAATGCCTTGCTCAAGGATCTGACGCATGGCAGCAGATGCAGCGATGTTGTGCTGCTTTGCTGCGACTTTGATGCGTGCGTACAGATCAGGATCGATCTGCAACATCACGGTCTTGGTGGTGCTGGCTTTGGAGGTGAGTGAGATAGCCATGGATAGCTATGTAGTACCCCAACACCATAACCGGATAATCCGAGTTGAGTTGAGTCTTAAAAAAATCAGTTGAGACGTGCCGAAAAAGTACCGAAAGTAACTTGACGGCACCAGAAGTCACCCGTAACTTGCGGTCGCTTCAACGCACTTCATGGAACCCGAGGTAACTTCAAGTCCCGACTCGTCAATGGTCATCAAGCTCACTTTGGACGCTTTTACAGCCGAGAAACTATTGGTTACAAAACCCAGAACCCTTCCAGCAGCTACGTTTTGCGCCCTTTTAATCGAGCAAGCGCTTGACAGGCCCACTACGCTGGCGGAGCGAACCGAAGGGAGCGAAGCCTCTACTTCTTCTTTATTAGAAAATACTAATAAAGAAAAACACTTACTAACGGCTGTTAGCGATAAGAAAAAGCGCAAACGGCCTGCTTACAGCGACGAATTCTTAGCTTTCTGGGGTGCGTATCAAAGCACGTCTCACAAGTCCAATTCTCAGAGCAAGAACAAAGCGTTTGAGCAGTGGAAGGTGGCCTTGCAGGAGGAATCGCCGGAGAGGCTTGTGGAAGCCGCCAGAAGGGCCGTTCAGGCCATCAACCACGCCAAGGTCCATGACGAGTGGGTGGCGCACCTCCCAGACGCTTACAGGTGGCTGCGAGACGAGCGTTACTCCGTTTTCCTGGAAAACCACCAGTCCACTGGTCCGCGTGTTATTGACGGCATCACCGTGATCGACTGATGAAGCTGTACCAACCTGATTTCGCTGGTATGACGGTCTGGCAGGTCGCCGACCCCAAAACCAGCAAAGGGGCCTTCACGGCCACCAGAGGCACCGCACCGCCGCCAAATGCTTCCTACGGCCACCCGATCGGCCGATTCGATTCCGACGGCGTCTACTGGACCTTCTGTCCCAACGCTGGCGCTGAAGACCCCAACAGCCCGCAGTCGTCCCGTTACGCCAAGCATCCACACGCCAGTGAGGATCACCGACGGGCAATCAAGGAAAAGGCATGGGGCAACCTTTCGTCCATGGGGTCTTACAAGGAGACTGAGTTTTGATCGTCAAACTCAAGCTCGCTCCTCAGGACTACGAACGAGCCGCTGCGGTTGGCACAAATCGCCGCATGCACGGCAAAGCCAATGACTTGAGAAAGCGCAACAACTATCAAGCCTCAGACGAGCAAAAACTCATCAACGACATTCGTGGTGCTATTGGCGAACTTGTGGTTGCTCAATACCTCAATCTTGAGCATCACGTTTTTGCTATTCCCGAGCGATTAGTTGGCAGCGTTGATCTACCGCCCAACATCGATGTCAAATGCCCATGTGCGCATAATCGAAGGCTGATTATTTTTCTCGACGACGACCCAAACAAGATCTTTGTTTTGGCAACTTGCGTTGAAAAAGATGTCTGGTTGCACGGTTGGACCTACGGCCATCAAGTCATGAAGGATCACTTCATCAAGGATCCAGTTGGCGGCAGACCTGCCTACTTCGTTGATTCACATGCACTGCAACCGATGCAGTTGCTCAAAGACTTTGTTGCTGACCTTGGTTACACAAAATGAAACGACTTCAACGCTTCAGCCCATACGACGCAGCCAAAGTGTTGCGTGACGGCATCGAAAAAGGTTTGTGGACTTTGGAGGATTTGGATAACCCGCCTCCTGGCACCCGCCTTTCATTTGCTGAATACCGCCGTTTCCTTTCTGACCAGCGCTTCGTCGGCCAGGAGCCTGTTTACAAGAACCTTTTGCGGGAATTGGAAGAGAATAAGGAGGATGAATACATTCTGTGAGACTCGTTACTATCACAGAAAGCAATGGCGAACAGGTGCCTTTGCAGCGTCTTCCGCTAATCCAGCGAAATCCAGTAGGGCAGCCGCGCTACTACTGGAACGAGGCTCGTCCTGACCTGAAGTACACCTCGATCACCTCAATCTTATCTGCGACTCAATCTGAGAATACAAAGCACGCTTTGCGCAGGTGGAAGCAAAAGATCATCAACGAAGGTGGTGATCCTGATGAGACTCGTGATCAAGCTGCAAAACGCGGTTCGCAAATTCACGACTGGTTTGAGGCGTTCCTTCATCACAATGCTCCTGAGCCGCCGGAACACATCGCGCCTTGGTGCGAACGCATAGCGGCATCGCCGTTGTGGAAGCACCTGGATCACGTGGTCTGTACAGAACATCAGGTCTGCAGTGATGAAGGTGCTGTGCCATTCGCTGGCACCCTTGACGCCCTGGTAAAGCTCAACGGCGAGTTTGTCCTGATGGACCTAAAGACCAAGGCTGAAAACAAGGCCAAGCCCACCAAGCAGATCAGCGATGAAGCCATGTGCCAGATGCAGGCATACCGGATCTGTCTGGCTGAAAACTACGGGATTCAAGTTGACCGCTTTCTGGCTCTTTACGCCTTCCCTGATCAGCCTGCTGTTCCCGTGGCAGCAGGTGGGCCAGACCTAGAGCGGCATGAGTCGCACTGGACACAACGAATTCAGGCCTTCACCCTTCTCAACCCGTAGGACTGCCGGTAGGATTGGATCACGAGGCACCCAATCGCCGCCTCGCCTCCGCCCATGAAAACTAAAGACTTCTACTTCCACATCTCAAACACTGGGGTGCGTGACTTCGTCACCGCCTACAGCTTTGTCGACGCTAAAGCCCGTGCCTGGCGTCAATACCCAGACGACATGGATCGCATCGTTTGGGAAGACCCTTCAAATCCGGTCCCTGACGAAATCACGCCTGAGCGTGCTGACCAATCAATGCCCCCTAGCGTCTTCTTCTAATGGACACCTACCAAAACACCGCTGAAAACCTGCTGCGCGAACTGGCGCACCTCAAGTCAAAAGAACGTCTCCTGCAAGACGACATCAAGGCCATTCAAACCCTGCTTTCTCATCACGTCGAAAACGGCGATCTTGATCACCTCAAGACGGAAGCAAACAGCACCTATCGGTTCGAGGAAGCCAATTTTGTTTATAGCTCTGGCCGCATTACTTGGAGCTACGACGGTTGTCCAGATGTCCAGGCTGCTGCTGAAAATCTCAAGGAGCTTCAGGAGACTGCGCAAGCTGTTGGCCAAGCCGTTCGCAAACAAGGCAAACCGTTCTGGACGGTCCGCTAATAACTGAACCACAAGTAACCCAACTCAGAAAAAAATGAATTCCTGCAACCTCGTTGGCACTATTGAAGGTGGCATTCAAGTTTTTGGCACTGAAGACAAGCCAGGGGCTTCATTCGGAATGAGCCTGCGCATTCCATCTGGAGCCACCAAAGCACTGATTAAAGTCACTTGCTCTAACAGTGGTGCTGAATTTGCTATCAAGCATTGCCACACTGGTGATTTGATTTCCGTAGTTGGTCTTATTTGGATTGACGAATTTGGTGGCATTTCTGTGCGAGCAACGCGCATTGATGCTTTGAAGTTAGAACCCAGCACTTTTATTAACCTTCGAAAGAAAGAACTTAATAACGCACAAAGAAAACAAAGTCCTGTTTTTGATCGTCCATGACCCACGGAATCGGCCCCGTTGAGCTGTTGGTTTATCACGCAAACAACCGTCTGCGTAAACCCAACCGCCACATCAATCAAACCCAAGCACGCGCCGTCCTTGAAGAACTTGCAAAGCTCCTCGATAAGTCGATGGATGCAAAGAATGACGCTGACATTGATGCTTACAGCATCATCAATTGCATCAGGTTCCTCGCACGCACACCATCTGACTACTTCGAGCTTCAGTCTTAAACAATGCCATCGCCCAAGGTCCACAAAACAAATCGACGCAATTGCAAGATCTGCGGAAAACGTTTCAAAATTGTTCAGGAGCGACACAGAACAAGATATCGCTCAACCTGCTCCACTGCTTGTCAAAACAAACTCATTCGCATCAACTACAGGCCTTGGACACCTGATGAACTTCAGTACCTCCGTGACATTGCTGAAACACTGCCAATCAAGCAGTTGATCACCACATTTAACCGTCACATTGGAATCCTCGGCTTAGAAAAGCGAACTGGGCATTCAATCAGGTCCAAACTCGCAAAGCTTGGCTATTCCCTAGATGTCAAGCATGGTGTGTACACCGCTGGGGTAATTTCCCGAACACTTGGCATCCCCTTTGGCACTGTCACACTCTGGTTTGATTACGGCCTGGAGTTTTACCGCTTAAAAGACACCCCAACGTCTACCAAATACATCACCGCCAAAAGCTTGCGCAACTTTGCTCGCAAACGACCGCAAAGCTTTGGGGGCTGCGATTTTGTCGATCTTTACCTCGTGCTTGAAGACAGGCAACTGACGGAATACATCGTCAAGAATTTTCCAAAGCGTCCAGGTCGCATCGCACCACAAAAAGTGCGCTGCATTGAAACCAACCAAGTTTTTAACTCTTACGTCGAAGCGGGCAAAAAATTCTTCCTAACTGTTAGCTCCATCTACAAATCTGCAACTTTTGGCGAGCCAGCTGCCGGTTACCACTTTGAGAAGATCCAGGATTCGCAGGAGATGTCCCGCGTGCAACCACGTCTCAACCCAAGGGCTAAACAGCAACAATCAGTCTGACGGCACCCGTTACAGACGCTTCCGTTGCAATTCCTGTTCACACGAGTGGACGATTTGGGAATTGAACGAAGACCAAATTGCCTACTTTCGCCTCCTCAAAAAAATCATGCGGCACCAATGCACCAAATGCGAAGGCACCACTTTCTTCGTCAAAGAAACCTTTCCCTACACCCGCCACACCTTGCGACAACTTAAATGCAAGTCCTGCGGAGCCAGCTTCTTTACCCGTGAATACATCATGGAAGAAGCCGAATACTGTTGGCAAATGATCGGCGGTAAGTCGAAGCTGGTACTAAGAAAATGAACCATTGCTACTCCTGGAAAACTGTCGGGATCCCTGCGCCGCAAGGCAGCAAAACCATCGGCCGTTATGGCCAGTTGATTGAAAGCAGCAAAGCATTAAAGCCGTGGCGTCAGCTCATCGTTGACGACGCCAAAACCTTGCCCCTTGAAAAGCCCCTGGACACACCCATTGGCGTCTCGCTGGTGTTCCTGTTTCCCAGGCCGAAGCGACACTTCACGACCAACGGTCAGATCAAAGCCAATGCACCCAAATTCAAGACCACTCGCCCTGATCTTGATAAATGCACCAGAGCTGTCCTGGACGCCCTGACCATTGGCGGCGTGATCAAAGACGACAGCCTTGTGTACAGCATCTCGGTCTACAAGCGCTACTGCGCACGCAACGAAGACCCTGGGGTGCAGATCACGGTCATGGACAGCGAAGACCTGCCGTTCAAGTAGGTGCTATACTCCATTTGCGATTGGGTCGCCCTTGCAGTAGGCATGTGCCTACCGGGGCGATTTTTTTTATGCTGACACCAGGCAGGAGGCAGCATGGAAATCACGATTGAGTTTGATGCAAAGGACATCGTCGGCAAGCTGACCGAGTTTGGAAAGGTGCAGCTCCCTACTGCTGCCAACAACGCTCTGAACCTCACGGCATATCAACTGCAGCAGACGTACCGCCAAGAAGCGCAGAAGGTTTTTAAAAATGTCAGCAAGTACACCTTGAGTGGTTTCCTGTACGAGAAATCGACACCTGACACGCTGGAAGCAAGGGTCTTTATCAACCCGGATCCGCAAAAAGGCAACGCAAGGGCTGCTTACCTTGCGCCTCACATCTATGGCGGTCCTGCTTACAGAACCCGGTTCCAGCAGGCCCTGTCAAACACGCAAGACCCGTCCCGTGCTGCCTTTGGGGGTTCGATACTGGCCCCCAACCGGGTGATGGTTCCAACCCAGTCCCCACGTGGTGTGCGGTTCAACCAGCAGGGCAACATGCGGCCTGGGCAGTACACGCAGATCCTGTCTTACCTGCGCAACACCGATTCCACTGGCACAGCGCAAACCGGCAGGAAGCAGGCCAGGAAGGCAGGCATCAGCTACTTCTACATGAACCAGGCGATGGTGGATGAACGCCGGAACCTGCGCAATCGCAAGCCAGGCATATTTATGCGTCGTGGTGGGCGCCTGCCATTGATGCGCGTGATGAGCGAAGCACCTGTGCCGCAGTTTGGTCCCACTTTCCATTTCCAGGAAATTGGCGAAGCAACGGCAAATTATTTGTTCCCGCAGTTTTTGGCGAAGCAAAAATTTCTGTAAGTTCTTGCGGGCATTCGGTTTATGTCACCCGAAGTTCTTGCGGGGTGTCGGTTTAGGGGGCCAAGTTCTTGCGGGGTATCGGTTATGGGCTGTACCGGAATTAACCTGGTTTGCTATTCTTTTTACACACACGGTTGGCATTAGTAATACCCTCGCAATCGCAATCTGAAGGGTATTTGAATGCATAACTAATCACACATGCAAGCAATTAGAATTGCTTACACATAAATGTGCAGGTAATTACAATTGCACACTAATAAATGTAAACGCAATAACAAATAACGCCTACAAAATGTGCAAAGTATAAAAAATAGGGAATGAGGGGCATCCGGGACGCACCCGGCACCCGCCGCCCAAGCGGCACCCGCACCCTGCCCACGGCCCCCTGTGCCTGTCAGCGGCCCACGCGGCCAAACCGGATCACCCCGCCGCACGCTGTGCCAATAAAAATATTGTCCTAACGGTTGGCACGCCGGTATGGCCACCGGTAATATGGATGCAAGCGCGGCTCCCAATCGCTCCCCGCGCTTCTTCAATCAATGACCCTCTCTCTTCTGTGGTGGGGGCTGCTGCCCCTGCTCCTACTGGTCGCGGTGATCGACCTGCTGACGATGAGTCAGCCCCGCCGCGTCCAACTGCTCCGCCGCTCCGGCATGACCCAGGCCGCCATTGCTGACCGTCTGGGAATCAGCCGCTACCGCGTCCGCCAGGCCCTTGCCTGATCCGTCCACAACGTCCCTTCACAAACTGAAACAATGACCCGATTCATTCCCGCCGCGTTCTTTCTGACCGGCGCCATCGCCTTAGGCCTTGCTGCTGGCCGCCAAGCACAACTGATCAGCGACGCACCCTCGGCACGTGCAAGCTCACCCGCCGCCGCTGCTGGTTTCGTCTTTTTCGCCGGAGCGTCCGCCGCGCTGCTGACCGTCTCCGCCGCGTCCATCACCGATCGCTGGGAGGCCTGATGTCCTACCCGCTGCAGCCCGAACGGTGGCGCGAGCTAGCCGAACATCGGGCCGAATGGCTGGCCGAACGTGGCTTGCCCGAAGACTGGGAACCAGATCCAGAAGACTTGGAGCCGTGGTGGCTCATGCAGGACCTTTAGTTCTTGCGCCCTTTTTTTGCCGCAGTTCTTGCGGCCTTTTTTCTGCCCAATCGCACCCGCAGACAATGCTCCAAACCCTCCGCTTCCATCTCACCCGCTCAAGCTCCAATGCCAAAACGGGGCCGATCCCAGTCAGCACTTCAAGCCGGGCGACCTGTCCCCCTACCTGCCCATTTCTTGAGAATGGTTGTTACGCGCACGCCGGCTACTACACACGGCTGCATTGGGACGCTGTGACCCGTGGCGACCGTGGCATGCCCATGGCCGACTTCTTCCGGGAGGTTTCTCTTCTGCCTGACGGTCAGCTGTGGCGGTCCAACGTTGCCGGTGACCTACCCCACACGATGGGCAAAATCTCCCGCCGCTTCTTGCGCGGTCTGGTGGCCGCAAACCGTGGCCGCCGTGGCTTCACTTACACCCACCACGACCTGACCAAGGGCGAGAATCTGGCCCTGATCCGTCAAGCGAACCGGCAGGGTTTCCGCGTCAACGTGTCGACCGAATCAGAGGCCGCAGCCGATCGCGCCATTGAAGCGGGCCTACCGGCCGTGATGGCATGCCCAAGCACTGAACCGCGCAACAGTTGGCGCACCCCGGCAGGGAATGCCGTGCTGGTTTGTCCGGCTCAGCGGAGCGACTCAAAGCAGTGCGCAAGCTGCCAGTTGTGCCACACGAGAGGCCGCCGCGTGATCATCGCGTTTAAGGCCCACGGGACAGGCAAGAAGAAGGCCGATGCAGCCATTACTGCGGCTCAGTAGCCTGCCCATACCCACACCACCCAAGGGCCGCGTTCTTGCGGCCTTTTTTTGTGGCCGCGTTCTTGCGGCCTTTTTTGCTGGCTAGGCTGCGGGTACGTTCGGCCCTAAGGGGCTGCAGCCGGTCGCTCATGGAACGGGGGGCGACGCTGCCCACGTGACCCATGGCACCCATCAACACCCTGGCCCTTGTGCGCCAACAGCTGATCAAGCAGCAACGGCTCAGTGCTGCGCAACGTATGGCATCAAAGGCCTACAGAGGCGTCCCATACGCTGAGGCCCACCACACGGCCCCACAGGCAGCCGACCTGACCTACCGTGGGCATCACTACCAGAAGCACTGACGAGCGGCCTTCTAGGCGCTTCTAGGCCCCTGCCTCATGGTGGGGGCTTCTTAATGCCCTGGCATGACAGGCCCACGCTGGCCCGCTGCTGCCCACGCTGCCCAGTTGTTATAAATAATAACTAACTAATAATTGTTGTTTGTAATTTGTGTTGCTGTGCAGTTTGTGTAATTGTTAATTGTTATTGCTGTGCAATAAATGTAGTTTGTAATTAATTGCGCTTGCAATTGCAATAGTTAGCAATTGTAATAGCCCAAATGTGTCGGCCAGGGGGTCACTCAGCCGGAAAATGTGGGTCCTTTCCGCGTGGTCGCGTGCGGGTAATTTCGAAC
>Ga0222719_10002621_pt1 | contig 16333 bp, 15 predicted proteins | sample C33_34DmetaG_FD_165039 | JGI IMG/M metagenome (GOLD analysis project Ga0222719, IMG submission 165039) | Estuarine water microbial communities from San Francisco Bay, California, United States - C33_34D | ecosystem: Environmental > Aquatic > Marine > Unclassified | place: USA: California... | reverse complement strand
TAACGAGCGGGTGATCGATGCCCAACATGCTGCCGGTGTCATTGATCAGACCGCTCAGCGAATCAACAGTGAGCTGTCGCTGCGAAAGATCAACAGATGGATCAGCGGACTCGACAATGCTGCGATTCGAGGGGCTGAGAAATGGGAGCGCGGACGCCGTTGTGAATTGCACGGTGGGATCGTCGGTCAGCATGCGTTCGATAGCGACAAGCACATCAGTATCGGGAAGAGCGAAATCGGTTGAAGTGAGAATGATTGACCGAGCGATCTCTGGACGCGCATGACGACGTTCCATGATTTGGGCAGTGACGAGCACTGCTTGGTCGGTTGCTGTGTCTACTGATGTCGCAGAAGGGGCGACGGAATGGTCGGCGATGGTTACCGGTAGCGCTGCTGATCCGACGGCATACAACCCAGGAAGGGTGACATCAAGGCTGTCGTGAGGTATTCCGCCGGCATACGCGTCGCCGTTCATAACAAGACGTTGAACACCAAGATCACCAAGAAGCAATGCCCCTTCTTCGGTGACAATGTCAGATGTTGCGCTCTCGTCAACAAGCCAGATAGTGCGAGTGGGGATGTGTGAGGGAAAGGCGTTCTGAAGGGACAGATTGCCAGCATCAAGTTCTGTAGCGAATCGTTCACCTAGCCCGGCACGAGCAGCGGCCGATGGGTCAACGTTGCGCAACGGGAGGGAGAGCAACTCACCCCCGTTGTCGACGAGGAGTTGATCGAAGTCGACGTCGATTTCCGAGGAGGCGATCGTGCCGTCCACAAGGAGCGGAGCAAGTTCAGGTGCAATTGCGAGCGAGATTGGAATCCGAGAGATGATGAGGAGAGAGGCAAGGTGACTCAACTCGTTGTTCACGCGCGAAATATCTTCAGCGGATAGCGAACCATCTCCTGGTGAAGTCAAGGTCGAACGACCTGCGATGTGTGCAACAGTTGACATCGTGAGGGGTGCAGCATCGACGTACTGCCATCCAACATCGATCAACGTGACGTCATGGGCGATGACTGTTGTGCCGCGGATAATCGAAACTGAAATTGGAGTGATGCCAGGATCGACGTATTCGAGAACATCCCCGAGGTAAGCGAGATAACTCGATCGCACTTGAAGAGGCACATCAATGTTGAGCGAGACAGTATTTGTTGCAACATCACGCGCCGCAAATTGATTCAGAGGTGCGGTCACAACATCAATAACGTCTCCCGCGTTTCCAGTGACCACATCGGTCAACGACTCACCATTGAGCGGACGGTGGATGGCGACACGCACGATCATGGCCGGCTCGTAAACGCCTGGTGGGGCGATCTCGGAAGGATCCGCGCCTTGAGAGGCACCAAGGGTCGTCGACGGAGTTGCGTTGATTGACGACGATGACGTGCTGACCTCATCACCCGTGGGGGAGGGACGATCTGCCGCAACGGTCGTTGGTTGAGTGATTTCGGGGGTATTCACGACAAGGTCGTAGGTGAGCGACACACTGTCATCCGCAAAAAATGTTGATGCGATAAGACGAAGCCCGGAGGTCTCCGTATCGGCGGTAACTGAGGCGCGCGCAAATGGAGCAGCATTCGCAAGCAGTGCAGCCAGCAACACTGTTGCGAGACCTGCCGCACTTGCGCAATGGCGTCGTCGAGCAATTCCCATCATTTGGGAATGTCCATCTCAATTTCAGCAATCGTGAGTTGTTCAGGCAGTTCAGAAAATCCGATGCGTTCATAAAGACGCAAAGCGGCGCTGTTCTGCACGGATGTGTTGACGAGTACTCGTTCGCAACCACGTTGCTCCATCCATCGCAGAGCATCACATGACAGGGACCATCCGATACCACGCCCAGAATGAGATGGAGAAACCGCAAGGCGTTGCAAGTAGCCAACGTCATTGGTGTATCCCGATAATGCAAAACCGATCACCGGCTCGTTGTCGCCACTCACTCGTCGACTTCGAGAATGCAGTGTGGCCTGTCGCGTGTCACGTAATGCGTTGCGGTGCTGAGCCCACTTTGGCCCAAACGCGTCAAGGTCGACCGCTTCCGCCTGCTCGTAATGCCGACGACGCAGCGGTTGAATTCGAGAACTCTCCCGTCGGTGGGGGATCGGTTGTGACAGATCGAATGACAGCAGCGCAAGCGTGTCGATGACATCAAACCCCTGTGCGAGGACACGCTGAGCCGAGGTGGCCCGCAGAGCCCCAGTCCGAATTTTTCGTACCCCTAGCGCTGACGCCCGCTCGATGAGTTCGACGAGATGATGTGAGTCGATCTCAATGGTGTGGTCTGCTTGGACCAGCATTGCGATCGTTACATCAAATGGCCACTCTGTGAGGTGGAGAGTTGGCTGTGACGACGATGCGATGGTGAGCGCGTTCGACGGTGGGGTGTCGTCGATTGGTTGAAAGCGCTCTTCTTGCATTCTCCCTGACGGTAGTCGCCAACGGTGACTTTCTGGAGACGGTGTCGGCGGTAGCCTCGCATAAGTGATCCCTGCCCGGTTTGAACCCGTGCTCCAAGAACTTTCTCCTTTAGCGGAACGTTTCAGAGAAGCCGGCCACCGTCTCTACGTCGTGGGTGGCACAGTACGTGACTTACTGCTTGGCGATGACTCCTTTGGTGAAGCCGATGACATCGACCTCACCACATCGGCTCGCCCAGATGAGATTCATTCCTGTCTTGATGGATGGGCTGATGCGGTTTGGAATCAGGGTGAAAAGTTCGGAACGGTCGGGGCTCGTCTTGGTGAGCGCATTCTTGAGATCACAACTTTTCGAGCCGAGTCGTATACCGACGAATCTCGGAAGCCGCATGTGGTGTACGCCGATGACATCGAGACGGATTTATCGAGGCGCGATTTCACCGTTAACGCAATGGCACTCGAGCTCACAGATGACACCCCAACACTTGTCGATCCTCACAACGGGGCAGTTGATCTGTTGCAGCGTGTGTTACGAACACCTATTGCACCGCAGGAAAGTTTCAGCGACGACCCGTTGCGAATGTTGCGGGCCGCCCGCTTCATCACAAAACTCGAACTCATACCCGAAGAAGGGCTGTTGGCGGCGGTGCGAGAGATGGCACCTCGTCTTGAGATCGTGTCTGCAGAGCGGATTCGGGACGAGTTCGAAAAGATCATTTGCACCCCACACCCAACTGCAGGGTTGTGGTTTCTTGTTGAGACGGGTCTCGCGGATTTGTTCTTGCCGGAACTTCCCGCGATGCGCCTTGAGCACGACCCAATTCACCGTCATAAAGATGTCCTCACGCACACATTCGCCGTCATTGAGAACGTTCGTCCGCATGATGAACTGAACGAAGAAGCCCGGAACTTTGATTTTCGAATAGTCCGACTCGCGGCACTATTCCACGACGTTGGCAAACCCCGTACTCGAGGATTTCAAAAAGGTAAGGGAACAACCTTCCATCATCATGATGTTGTTGGAGCAAAGATGACTCGTAAGCGTCTCAACGCAATGCGTTTCTCAAATGAGGACATTGAGTCGATCACAGAGCTTGTTGCGCTTCATCTTCGGTTCCACACGTATCGCCTCGGTTGGAGTGATTCTGCGGTTCGTCGTTACGTACGAGACGCGGGCGAACTTCTCAACGAACTCAATGTGCTCACTCGCTGCGACTGCACGACACGAAATGAGAAAAAAGCTCGGACGTTGTCGCGTCGTATGGACGAACTCGAAGCACGCATTTCTGAGTTGGCAGTAGCCGAAGAACTGAAGGCACTTCGACCTGAACTTGACGGAAAACGAGTGATGGAACATTTAGGTCTTTCGCCTGGACCAGAAATTGGCAAGGCACTTGCTTTTCTCATGGACATTCGTCTCGATGAGGGCTTGATTGGCGAAGAGGCACTGCTGGCTCGTCTCGATGAGTGGTATGCAAGTCAACAATGATCCTTTCACCTGAATCGGCTGGTCAGTAGCGTCTGGACATGAGCTCGCTCTCAACCTTCGCAACTCCAGTGGCAGTAGGTGTGGGTGTCGTCATCATCGGCGTGTTGCTGCTTATGCGTGAACGGCGATCGAACTCGTCACCTGTAGCGAGTAATTCGGCAGCGGCTGAGATGACGGCGAGTTCAGCACCAGCCCTAGTCGGTGATGCGTCGTCGGCGAGGGCATTACTCGACGCTCTTGATGAGGCACTCCTTCATGTTGATCACTCAGGTGTGATTGTTGAAGTAAACCGAGCGGGCAGTGAGCTGTTGGGTTTACCTGTGAGTTCCATCGTCGGTTCACCATTTGACAACTGGCTAGATGAGCCAGATCGTGGCGCCTTGGGGCCATGGATCACACGACTTCCACATGAGGTTTCTGACGGACATGGTGGGCCTCATGCGGCAGTCGAGGTTTCGGTCACAACGACCGATGGTCGTGTCGTGCCGATTGAGGTTACCGTTCAGCGACCTGACGACACGGGTCCAATTTTGGTCAGGCTGACCGATCGCGACGAGGTCGCTGGCCACCGCCGAGCACTTGATGAAGCTCGCCATCGTTTTCATCAGGCATTCCACTCAGCACCGACCGGAATGGTGCTGGTTCGTCTCGATGATGGGCGAATAGTCGAAGCAAACGAGTCTCTCGCCAGCATGTTGCAACGTTCGACCGATGAACTCGTTGGTCGCACGTTGAGAGAACTCACTCATCCAGAGGATGTTCGTGCATCTCAATCTCATCGCGCGCAACTTGAACTTGGCGTGGTTGATTCGTACCTTGTTGACCAGCGTTATCGACGGCGAGACGGGGCCTATCTCACGACTCGCACAAGGGTTTCGGTGTCAGAAGATGACGGAATTTTGTTTGCCATTCATCACATTGAGGATGTCACCGAGGAGCGTCGAACCGCCGAACAACTTACACATGCGGCTCGCCACGACGAACTGACCGGGATTGCCAACCGCTCGTACTTCATGCAGGTGCTTGAGCAACGGTTAACGGGTTCACGGCCCGGACTTGTCGGCTTGCTGTTCATTGATCTTGATCACTTCAAGGTGGTGAACGACAGCCTGGGGCATGCTCGCGGTGACGAACTTCTTCGACAGGTGGCACAACGGCTGGAGGGAGCAGTCCGGGAAGGAGACTTGCTTGCTCGTTTTGGTGGCGATGAGTTCGTTGTTGTCCTCGATGGGCGCGGCGGCCCTGTCGATGCGGCTACCGCTGCTGAACGTCTTCGGGCTGCGGTTCATCCGGCTGTGACTGTTGACGGCCATGAATTTTTCGTCACCGTGAGTATTGGATGGTCGACAAATCACGACGCAGGGATGTCACCAGACGAGATGCTGCGAGACGCTGATGCGGCGATGTACCGAGCGAAAAGTCGCGGCCGCGATTGTGTTGAAGCGTTTCAAGTTGGCAGCCACGAATCTGGAATGCAGGCCCTTCGGACGGTGGGCGAGCTCCGCCGTGGGGTTGAGCGTGGCGAGATCGTGCCGTATTTTCAGCCGATCGTTGAACTCCAAAGCGGAAGAATCGTCGGGTTCGAAGTCGTTGCTCGATGGCTTCACCCTGACCGAGGATTGCTACCTCCAGCTGAGTTCCTTCCTTTTGCCGAGGAGTCGGGTCTCTTGGTTTCACTCGGGGCTTCGATGATGCGGAATTCGCTGTCACAGATGGCACGGTGGCGTGCTGCCGGCCACTCGTTTGCGAATGGCTCGGTTGCTGTGAACGTTGGTAGTCGTCAACTTGTCGATAGTTCGTTTTTACCAACGGTCGTTGAGATTCTCGATGAGACTGGACTCGACCCCGACTCGGTGTGGTTTGAGATCACTGAATCAGCCTTGCTTGCTGACGCCCGAGCAGCGACGTCAACTCTTCGAGAAATTCGTGGGCTGGGTATCCACCTCAGCGTCGACGACTTCGGCACGGGGTATTCATCATTGACCTATCTAAAGCGGTTCCCTGTTGAGGCGATCAAGATTGATCGAAGCTTTGTCAGTGGTCTTGGCATCGAAGATGAGGACTCAACAATTGTTGAGGCGGTGATTCAACTCGGGCGAGCCCTTGGATTGACGGTGGTCGCTGAAGGAGTTGAAAGCCCGTTGCAGTTGCAACGATTGCGTGATCTCAAGTGTGATCGAGGCCAGGGCTATCTTTTTGGTCGACCCAGGCCAGCGAACCTGATCGAAACCGAACTCTCGGCGATTTAAATAACACCAAGTGACCGGCAGGCGATTCACCGCTATTGTCGAGACATGTCGGTTGTCGGCTCATTCTCGGTTGGCTCAATGCGTGGCTCAACTGATGGAGGCGGAGTTGTCGATCATCGTCTCGCCCGTCGGATGTTGATCAATCAGGTTCGGATAGGCCGTTTGCGTCGCGATGAGGTGTGTGATGCCCACCCTGAACTTATTCGGGCCGCAGCAAACGTTGGTACGGAAACCGAAGCGACGTGTCCAATTTGTGAAGAGGACATTCTTCGTTTGGTGACATATGTGTTCGGACACCGACTTCCAGCACATGGCCGATGTGTGTCGTCATCAAAAGAGTTGCGCGAATTGTCTGCGGCGGGAAGAGACTTGCGGGCGTATGTTGTCGAGGCATGTTGTAGCTGCCGTTGGCATCATTTGCTTCGTGTCGTTCCTGTGTGATGAGTCTTCACACGATGCGACTTGCGACAGTAGTCGTGGTGGTCGGAGCGATCGCTGCCTGTGGAACGTCTCCAACTAATGAAACAATCGACGTGCCTCAAGAACCGACTGGGTTCGATCGACAGATCATGCGCATTTCAACGGCTGATTCTGTGGGCGACACTGAGAGGCTTGACCGCTGCGTGTGGGTTGCGGATACGAGTGATGAGCGCCGCCGGGGATTAATGGGAGTCACAACTCTCGGCGCTGCTGATGGCATGTTGTTTGTTCAAGAGCAACCCACCTCTGGCGCATTTTGGATGAAGGGCACTCTGATCGATCTTTCAATTGCATTTTTTGATCAAGATGGAGTGTTGCTTGATGCCACGAACATGTCGCCTTGTCTTGTATCTAACGGCAACGACTGCCCCCGCTACCAAACGCCCGCAAACTACGTCTTCGCACTTGAGGTCGCGGAGGGTGATCTTGCCGAGTTGGGCATTCACGCGGATAGCACCATCACTCTTTTAGACCAAACTTGTTCTTCTTCGACATCAACAGAGTGATACACCCTTCATACAACATTCTTGTTATGTCGAAGTTGACGCGATTAGCGGTATCGTCTCCCTTTCCATATCCACCCTGCTCCACCTCGCCGGAAACAATCTGGTGCATGTGGGGCCAACGGCCACATATGGTGGCCACGTCCGAAGGGAGTTAACTAGCACATGAATCGTGCCTATGAACTCATGGTGATCGTCGACGGAGACGTCGAAGACCCGAAGGCCCAGTCTTGGGTAAAGACGGTTTCCGATGGCATCATCACAGCCGGAGGTTCCCTCCATGGCAAGCCCGATTGGTGGGGTAAGCGAGCATTCGCCTATCCAATCAATAAGAAAGAATCGGGGTACTACCTCGTTGTCGAGTGTGTTGCACCAGCAGGTGCTCTTGATGAACTTGAGCGTTCCCTCCGTCTTGCGGACGACATCGTTCGCCACAAACTCATCCGTCTACCCGAGGCCGAGGCAGAGCGTCGCGGTATGACCGGAGCTGCTGCCTGAGCGCAGCGTACGAAGGGAGTTAAAGATGGCAACAAACACCATCACCCTGATTGGTAACCTCACCCGCGATCCTGAGCTCCGCTACACCACTGGTGGTCGCGGCGTTGCAAGTTTTGGCCTCGCGGTCAATCGTCGCTATCAGGTCAACGGTGAATGGCAAGAGCAAGTGTCCTACTTCAACATCGTGTGTTGGGGCGATCTCGGTGAGAACGCTGCCGCAACCCTCACGAAGGGCAATCGCTGCATTGTGACTGGTCGCATGGAACAGCGCGACTATGAGACGAATGCTGGCGAGAAGCGCACAGTTTTTGAAGTAGTGGCCGACGAAATCGGACCAAGCCTTCGTTGGGCGACCGCACAGGTCGAGCGCACCGAACGGTCCGGTGGTGGCTTTGGTGGCGGTGCCCCAAGTCAGTCAGGTCAAGCAGCACCCGATCCGGTCTACGGCGACGAAGAGCCGTTCTGATCGCACAACATTCGTAGTTTCACCACATTCGTCCAGGAGGACCGAGAAATATGGCCAAGAGCCCAGCCCGCGGACAGCGCTCACGAGATGCTGCTCCACGCAAATTTAAGAAAAAGACCAGCCCGCTTATCATCGAGAAAGTTGAATACGTCGACTACAAAGACGTAGACCTCCTCTCGCGCTTCATGAGTGATCGTGGAAAGATCCGCGGTCAGCGCATCAATGGAAACGACGTCCAGCAGCAGCGCGAGGTGGCTAATGCCATCAAGGTCGCTCGCGAGATGGGCTTGTTGCCGTATGCCCGTCGCGTTGCTTCGGCATCACGTGGTCGCCCGTCGCGCGATGGTGGTCGTCCTCGCAACGAGGATCAGGTCGTTGAGAACAACGAGGCCGAGAACGATGAGGTAATGGAGGACCAGGTCGACGAGCAGACCGAAGCCACGACCGATGAGGGAGAGGAGGCCTGAAATGAAGGTCATTCTTCGTGATGACATGCAGGACCTTGGCAAGCGCGGCGACATTGTTGATGTGGCTGACGGTTACGCCCGCAACTATCTGCTTCCAAAAGGCAAAGCGATGATTGCAACTGATGGGGCAGTTGAGCAGGCAGCAAAAATGCGTCGGGCTCGTGACCTCCGCGATGCGAGCGATCGCGAGGCGGCAACAACGGTTGCTTCGAAACTGGTACCAATGGTGTTTACCATCGAGGCAAAGGTCGGAAGCGAAGGCAAACTCTTCGGCTCTGTTACCGCTGCTGATATTGCCGACGCTGTTGAAGCACAATCGTCAGTGGTGATCGATCGCCGCAAGATCGAAGTTGGCGAGCAGATTAAGACCGCTGGACAGCATGTGGTGACCGCATCTCTACATCCCGAGGTGTCGTTCCCAATTACTGTCGAGGTGGTTCCTTCCTGATTATTTAGGAACTACAACGCTGTGTACACAACCGGCTCGATTTAGCATCGAGCCGGTTGTTGCATGTTTACTGCTAAATCCACCGGCCACCTGAAGGCCTTCCACATGTTTATCCATAGTGGTATCCACATGCTTTTCCACAGAGTTGTACCCCTTCCTTCCCACAGGCAAGACGTGAGAGAGTAGAGACCTGATGAGCGAAGACGCACCATTTCCACCGTTACCACCAGACGAATATGCTCCGGAGGCTGCATTCTCAAATGGGCCGACAGGCAGAGCATCATCGCGCGGAAACGAGCGAGGAGGTCGCCGTCGCTCTGGGTCGGTCGGTCGGGTACCTCCGCACAACCTTGAAGCTGAAGAGTCGGTTCTTGGAGCGTTACTGCTGTCGCGCGAAGCGATCGGTACGGTTTCAGAGCTCGGGCTTCGACCAGATGACTTCTATCGACCTGCGCATCGGCACATTTATGATGCGGTTCGATCGTTGTACTCGAGTGCAGGCCCCGTAGATGTCATCACCGTTGGCGACGAACTGCGTCGCGCCGGATTACTCGACGAAGTTGGTGGTTCCGAAAGTCTTCACGAACTACAGAACATGACGCCGGCAGTGTCGAGCGTTGGGCACTACGCAAAGATCGTGCAGGACACGGCGCTGCTCCGTCGGCTTATTTTCGTCGCAGGTGATATCGCTGAACTTGCCTATGGCGAACCTGATGATGTTGCTCAGGCGCTTGATGCTGCTGAATCGCGAGTCTTTGAGATCGCTGAAGCCCGCGTCGCCGACACGACGCGGAGTCTCGATGATCTGTTGCCTGAAATTTTCCAACAACTCGAAGACACCTTTCACCGCGGCGACGTGGTCACTGGTGTTCAAACAGGGTTCGTTGACCTCGACGAGTTGCTATCGGGACTACAACCAAGCGCTCTCTACATCGTTGGCGCGCGACCTGCGATGGGAAAGAGTGCCTTCGGGCTCAACATTGCCTCGCACGTAGCGATGCATTCTGGACAACCAGTGCTTGTGTTCTCTCTCGAGATGGGACACACCGAGCTTTCCCATCGAATTTTGTCCTCCGAGGCTCGTGTTGACTCGATGAAGATGCGAAAAGGTGACCTTCAAGACACTGATTGGACAAAGATCGGTAAGGCGATCGGCCGCCTTGAAGTGCCGATGCTTCTCGATGACAATCCACGCGTCACAGTCATGGAAATCAGGGCAAAAGCACGTCGCATTAAGGCTCGTTACGGCGGGCTCGGATTGATCGTGATCGACTACATCCAACTCATGACCTCAGGCAACTTCGCGGAGAACCGACAACTCGAAGTGTCAGAGATCAGCCGAAACCTGAAAATCCTTGCCCGTGAGCTTGAGGTTCCAATCGTGGCGCTGAGTCAGCTCAGCCGACGGTTGGAAGAACGCTCTGATAAGCGGCCGATGTTGTCTGACTTGCGCGAATCAGGATCGCTCGAGCAGGACGCCGACGTTGTCATGTTCTTGTATCGCGACGAGGTGTACAACCCAGAGACGAATGACCGGGCAAGTGCTGAGGTGATCGTCGCGAAACATCGTGCCGGACCGATTGGTACGAGAAAGTTGGTCTGGCTCGGCCAATACACCAGATTCGAGAACGCGGCGCGTGGCGGCGTCTAACCCGAGGGCATTTCAGGCATACTCCACGAGTGACTGAACGGTTTGCAGTTGAAATGCGTGGAGTTGTCAAGCGCTTCGACGACACTCTTGCGCTCAACGGAGTCGACCTGGCGGTGCCCACTGGGGCGGTGTACGGGCTTCTCGGCCCGAACGGTGCAGGAAAGACAACATCGGTCAAAGTCCTCACCACGCTCATTCGACCAGATGCTGGAATGGCAACAATCGATGGCATTGACGTTGTGGCTCAGCCTGATGATGTTCGCCGGCGCATTGGTCTGACGGGCCAGTACGCAGCTGTTGACGAGCGTTTAACTGCTCGAGAGAATCTTGTGTACGTCGGTCGGCTTTTTCACCTCGGCACCACCGAAGCGCGATTGCGGGCAGGAAACTTGCTTGACCGATTTGATCTTGCCGATTCCGCAGACCGTGTGGTGAAGGGCTTCTCAGGAGGAATGCGCCGTCGCCTTGACATCGCCATGAGCTTGATTGCTCATCCATCTGTGCTGTTTTTAGATGAACCAACAACAGGCCTCGACCCACGAAGCAGACTCGGCATGTGGGATGTCATTGAGGACCTCGCTGCCGATGGCACGACAGTGCTACTCACGACGCAATATCTCGAAGAAGCCGATCGTTTGGCGGAGCAAATTGTTGTCATTGATCATGGCCAAGTGATTGCAGAGGGCTCTCCAGATGAGTTGAAAACGCGAACCGGTGGAGCGTTGCTGCAGGTATCGATCGCTCGGGCCGAGAATCGAGAGGTCGCCCTTTCAGTGCTCGCTCCGATGTGTTCTGGTCGAGTTGAGATTCGTGATGACCGAACATTCGAGGCACCGATCGTTGCGGGAGACCGAGTGGTGCCAAGTGTGATTCGTGCGCTAGACGATGCCGGTGTCGACGTCCTTGATGTCGTTGTTCGGCGTCCATCTCTTGACGATGTCTTTCTTGCACTGACTGGTCATGCAGCCTCAGGTGAGGAGGAGCAGTCGTGAACCGCTTGAAGTTGACGATGCATGACTCACTTGTCGAGGCCGAACGCCATCTGCGGGTGATTCCTCGCAATATCGAATTGCTGATCTTTGCGACAATTCAGCCGATCATGTTCTTGGCGCTGTTTGCGTACGTTTTTGGCGGGTCCATTTCGATTCCCGGGTTTGACAACTACGACCAGTTCCTCATGCCCGGTATTTTCAGTCAATCATTGGTCTTTGGCTCTGCCTTCACGTCGATCGGACTTGCAGAAGATCTTTCAAAAGGACTTGTTGACCGTCTGCGGTCGCTCCCAATGAGTCGCTCGGCGGTCATCATCGGGCGAACGGTCAGTGACCTGGTGCGCAACCTCCTCACTTTTTGCGTCATGCTCACCGCCGCGTTTTTGTTGGGTTTTCGCTTCGGTGGCTCAATTCTCGAAGCGTTGATTGCAACAGGGCTGCTTGTGCTCTTTTCGTATGCGCTGAGTTGGGTGCAAGCATTGATTGGTCTCACAGTGTCATCAGTTGAAGCAGCGAACTCTGCTGGATTTATCTGGATGTTTCCATTGACGTTTGTGTCATCGGCATTCGTTGACCCATCAACTATGCCGAGCTGGCTTGAAGTGGTTGCCAATGCGAACCCATTCACTGTGGTCACAAATGCAGCGCGAGCTCTTTATAACGGACTTCCTGTCGGCAATGATGCGTGGATATCGCTGCTCTGGTCGGTCGGTCTCATCGTGGTATTTTCGATGATTGCAACCCGGAAGTTCTCGCAGTCAACATCCTCGTGAGGGTTCGCTGATTGGCCGTTAGCGCAAAAGATCTGCGGCACGGTCGCGAAGTTCTGTCAGCCGAATCTTGACGCCGTTCGGCCCATCAGTGATGGGGAATGCATCGAGAGGAATCACACGGACAGGGACTTTGTAACGCGCAAGTCGCCCTCGACAGAACTCAATGACCGCCTCTTCATCAATGGTTGCTCCATGTTCTGGAATAACGAATGCAACGGGCCGCGAGCCAGATTCAAGCCCGACCGCAACAACTTGTGCATCAGCAATACCTGGGGCGTCACAGAGTGCTTCGGCGATTTCCGCGGGAGCAACAAGAAATCCGCCGAGACGAAGAATGTCACCAAGTCTTGAGATGTAGTGGAACGTGCGGTCGTCATCCATTTCTGCGAGATCGCCGGTCTTGAACCAAACGGTTTCTTCATCATCGGTAACGAGGTATTGAGACGTCAGTTCGTGATCAACCGCAGCACCACCCTCTTGCAGATAGCCGGAAAACAAACTTGGCCCCCGAAGTTGCAGTTCACCATCGACCACTCGTGCACCTGCTCGTGGAGACACCAACGTTCCACCGGCACGCGAGCGCTGGTCGGTGTCGAGTTGTGGATCGCGTAACGAGAAGAGAGCTTGGACTTCACTCATCCCGTAGAGGCCAGTGAGTCGTGCGCCTGCTGCCTCGGCTCGTGTCACGATGTCGGTGAGCGAGGTGTTGAACTGCGCGTATCCGCTGCGCCGAAGGTGCGAGAGATCGGCGTCTGCGAGTAGCAGCCGGTGGAACATGTCGTCGCTGCCATTCATTGCGGTGACGCGCTCACGGCGTGTCAAAGCCGCTGTGATGTCAACCGAAAATTGATGAACGAGCACTCGAGCACCCGAAGCGACAGCAGCAAGGAGGCTGCTGAGTCCGAAGGTTCCACAGAGCGGTAGCGCCATGAGAACAGTGTCTGATGGCGAGTATCCGAAGTGGTCCACGATCTCAACAGTGTGTTCAACGATGGAACGCTGATGATGCAGCACCATCTTCGGTTTTGAGGTGGTACCGGATGTCGTGAAGATAATGAATGGCAGGTCGAGGGCATCGGCGAGCACGGTTGGTGGGGCGGTGTCGGTGCTGGAGAGGTCGGGGTGACGAGCGCCTGATCGTTGCACGAGATCATCAACCTCAACTGTCGAATACTTCGTGTTGACAGCCACCACAACAATTCCACCGAGCGCTGCAGCAAGGAGCAGTTCGATCGCTTCAACGTCATTTCCTCGGTGGAGTGCCATCCGATCTCCCTGCGCGAACCCTTGAGCACCGAGGTGAGCGAGGCGTTGCTCGGCACGGGTGAGGAGATCTGCACTTGAGATCTCAAGTCCGTCATCGAACACCAGCATGGCTGTAGACATCGAAAAGAGATCAGCCACGTTCTGAGGAGTTGTTTCAGCAATGGATGCCATACAGCAGTGTCGCACGGCAGACTGTTGAGATGTTCCTCGGAGAGGACCTCATTGCATGGTTACTACTGGCACTTGGTGGAGCGCTGTGTGTCGGTAACTTGCTCGCGCTCGTTCGTCCACCCACCCCACCAGAAGGATCGATCGAGGCGTTAACAGATGGCCCACCGCCTCGCCCCCCTCTATTTCGAAGTTTGCTGTATGCAACGCTTGGCTTCATTGCCTCGGTGTGGGCACTTGCGACACTGATTTCTGGGTGATGAGTCGTGGCATCTAAACCTCTTCAGTTGACCTTTGTGCAATCGGGTACTCGAGTTCATCAACTTCCTGAAATGGGCCCCGAGGTTGCGTTTGTAGGTCGTTCGAATGTTGGCAAGAGTTCCCTAATCAATGCGCTTGCTCATCAGCGACAGCTCGCCCGAGTGTCGAACACTCCTGGCCGAACGCAATTGATCAATGTCTTTTCTCATGCTGGTGGCGGAGCGGTCGTTGACCTTCCGGGCTATGGCTACGCAAAAGTTCCAGGCCACATTCGTGGTGACTGGTCGTCAATGATTGAGGGCTATCTCCTTGACCGCGAAGAACTTGTCATGGTGTTTGTGTTGGTCGATAGTGAAATTGGGCCAACACCACTTGATGTTCAAATGCTCGAATGGCTGAGGTACAACGAAGTGCCGCATACCGTTGTCGCAACCAAGTCAGACAAAGTGAAGTCAGCTAAACGCCAACGTCGGAAACGTGATCTCGCAGAGGGCTGCATGCTTGAGCAAGGTGACATTGTGTGGGTTTCTGCATCAAAGAACATCGGTATTGATCGTTTGCGAGACCTTGTCGTGAGTCATCTCTTAACCTGACTGGGTGCCTCGTTCGCATCATTGCCAATGAGAGCAGTAGGCGGGTCATCGGCAAAGATACTGATCTATGCCTACGCCTCTGATGCAGCATTATTTGTCGACTTGGGAAGAAATGGCTGCTGCTGGCGGCCAGTTTGAGATGGAGGAAATCACTGTGCGTGGCATTCCCATGCGTGTGTTTAAAAATGCTCCACCAACAATGCGAGCCTTTTGGGAACTCACTGCCGGGTACGCCGACCGTGACTACATCGTCTACGAAGACGAGCGTTACACCTATGCCGAGGTTGCAGCAACTGTTCGATCACTTGCACACCATTTGCGCGATGCCCATGGCGTCACCAACGGAGATCGTGTGGCGATCTCGATGCGCAACTTCCCCGAATGGGTGATGACGTATTGGGCGACAGTTTCACTCGGTGCTGCCGTTGTGGGGATGAACGCGTGGTGGACATCAGAAGAGATGAAATTTGGCATGACCGACGCGCAACCGAAGGTTGCTGTCGTCGATGACGAGCGAATTGAACGTCTCCTGCCTGTACTCGACGACATTCGTGCTGAATCGCCGATGCATGTGATTTCTGTGCGAAGCGATCGTGAGCTTCCTGCTGATTGTTCGCGATGGAGTGACGTCGTCGACGGGTCGACTGCACCAACTGAACTCCCTGCCGCTGAGATTGACCCAGACGATGATGTCTGCATCTTCTACACCTCGGGAACGACTGGCTTCCCGAAGGGCGCACAGCTCACCCACCGTGGTTCCGTGCACAATGTCATGAATCTGGTGTTCATGAGTTTGACAGCGGCAACAGCAGAAGCGAAAGCGAAAGCAGCTGGCGATATCGAGGGCAAAGAAATGGGCAACCTCACCGATGCTGCAAGTCAGCCGGTGTACATGGCGCCAACACCGTTGTTCCATGTGACCGCCAACAACTGTTTGTTGCAGCCATGCACTCTCGTGGGTGGAAAGATCGTTCTTACGTATAAGTGGGATCCAACTCGGGCGCTTGAACTCATTGAACGTGAAGGTGTGACGACGTTCTCTGGTGTACCAACGATGAGCCGTGAACTCATCTCTCATCCAGATTGGGAGAAGCGCAACACGAGCACTATTCAAGGAATGGGCGGTGGCGGGGCCGCACTTCAACCTGACCTTGTGGAGAAAATTGACAAAAGCCTGTCGAAGGGTGCTCCCTCAACTGGGTATGGGCTCACAGAGACCCATGGCATTGTGACTGCGAACGCTGCGAAGTTCTTTGTTGAAAAGCCCGCATCATGTGGTCGCGCTGTTCCGGTGTGTGACGTGAAACTTGTTGATGATGAGGGCAATGAAGTTGAAATGACACCCGAGGCGCGCGGACAACTCTGCGTTCGCGGACCAATTGTCGTGAAGGGATATATCAATCGTCCTGATGCAACCGCAGATGCCATTCGTGAGGGCTGGTTTAATACCGGCGATATTGCGATGGTTGACGACGATGGCTTCATTTACATCGTTGACCGCGCAAAAGACATGGTGCTGCGCGGCGGGGAGAACGTGTACTCAGCCGAAGTCGAGGCAGCGATCTACCAGAATGAAGCGGTTGCTGAGGCCGCGGTATTCGGTGTTCCAGA
>Ga0222719_10002618_pt1 | contig 16344 bp, 27 predicted proteins | sample C33_34DmetaG_FD_165039 | JGI IMG/M metagenome (GOLD analysis project Ga0222719, IMG submission 165039) | Estuarine water microbial communities from San Francisco Bay, California, United States - C33_34D | ecosystem: Environmental > Aquatic > Marine > Unclassified | place: USA: California... | reverse complement strand
TGTTTTCTTAGGATCTCGCAGGTCCATTAGGAACCGTTCAACGTTCAGTACTGCGTTTGTTCTTTCAATTGGTAATGTCATTATCATCTTCCTCCCAAAACTCACAGTCACAAACATAACGACCTAATGAGTGACTTGAATTACGATTGAATCCATGTGGTGCATCTGGATGCGTTTTACAAGGCACTTCATAATCAATACCTTCCAGTTTAGAACTTGCCTTAAACATTTCTTCTTTCACTTGATTGTAGAGTTCTTCGCGAATTTGTTTCTTCTTGTCTTGTAGTTCTCGGATTTCGTTATCTGTTAATTTGTCACTCATCCCATTTCCTTGCACAATCCATTTTGTGAATATGCTCTTTGGTTTCTCGTAAATCTGTTACCAATCCGCACTCATAACACTTGTACCAAACATCATCTGCCCACCTTATCTTTTTTCCATAGTGTGTTTCAAACTGTTCTATAAGTGTATTATACGACAAGAGTTCTTCTGTTGTCAAGTCCCATAGATAGTCGCTGAGTGCATTCCAGTCCTCACCGTGCATGGGTGCGACACTGTATTCGTGCCAACCTGCATATCCTTCTTTAGTGTCATCGCGGATGTCGATGCGTCCAGCACTATAGTAAGTAGTAATTTCGTCTCGGACAAATGTATCACCAACTTCAATATCAGGACGGCGTTTGCGAAGAATGTCACGTTGCCGTTCGCTTTCCACAGTGTGAGTAACCTGTTTAGTTAGTCCACGATCGAAATACCAGTCCATGCTGACTGGACCCATCCAGTTAGTGCTATAAGTAATCATAGTTCTACAATCTCCACAGCATCTCCAAACTTTTCCTTGAGTTCATTCCAAATACCAGCATTGCTCATACGTAATCCCTGCCGGTTTTTATACAAAGTATATTGACTGCTACTTTCAGTTTGAACCACGATGTAATCACTATCTATGTCAATATCAAGTTTCTTGATAGGACTGCTTAATCGCCAACTATCGCCATACAGATAACTGCCGCTCCAACCTGCCAGGATCTTTTGAAACTGTTTGCCTTCATGATTGACTTCTATGATTACCCAAGCGTCTGGGGCAATACCTTGTTCTGGGGCTAACGATACAATATCACTCACCGGAGTGTCGTCTACTGATTCTAATTTCATAGTTTATACCTATAAATTCGTATACTCTGGCCATTGTGCAGAAAAACTTTCTGCATCAAGTTTGTGTTCAAACATGAATGTATCTTCATATACATCTGTATATTCAGTCATATCCCATTGATGTTTAAACATTTGTACTTTACAATATTCTTTACCTTGTGTTCTTAAATCACTATGCAGTCTGACAGTATATCCTGGTTTCCATTTTTGCTTATATTCAAATACTTCTATTGGCTTCATATTTGACAATCCTGTCCTGGCTGATAATATTCAATCATATCGTGCAACTCTTTAATCAAAAACTTGCCGTTCTTTATATGTGTAACAATAGCACCTCCACTACTGCGAACATACTGTCGTCCACCATCAATCATCTTGTCGCCTACTTCTTTATAGTCATGGTGTGACTGACTGTAATAATACTTACCGTCTACTTCAATCATGCCGAACTCAAGTGATTCTACAATGTCGGCGTTTGTAATCATTGTGTGTCCGCGAACATGATCGTGGTAAATGCCAAAGTAACGATTACCAAACTCAGGGTGTGGTGTTGCACGATAGAACACATCCACAGGTACGTCACTTGCCTTGAGGTCTGTGGTGCAAACGTACCTTACTTCTACACCGTCTTTTTCTGAATAAACCTTTTCTACTTTTGCCGTGTCAAACATCGGCTCATGCTGTATGTTCATCTCTCACCTTCTTAGCGATAGTTTTATGAATACCAGGATTTACCCGGAGTACGTGCGGCATCATTTCGTGCCTAATATAGTTACGAGTATAACACGTATCTGTGTTGCTGTCATCCTCTATATATGGAACGTTGTGTATTGCAGCCCATAGTTCTAAATCTCTTTTTCTCGTTTGCCTGAAAGGACGTATAATATTTCCTCTTTTGTAAGGAATAATTTTTCCTGTACCATGCATACTAGACCATACCCATGTTTCAACACAATCATCTAGATGATGACACGTAATTACAGGAATATGTCTTTCTGCATAACTATCCATCCATTTATATCTTTCTTCACGCCACCATTCTTCGTAGCTCATTCCTTTAGGTTTTGTATCTCTAGCAATACCACGGACTTGAAATGATAAGTCATATTTTTGAACGTACTCTCTAACAAAAAGTTCAGCCTCTCGGCTGTGTGCTGTGCCATGGTTAAAGTGAAAAACTTCAACTTCATGATTGCGGCGGAGAAAATCCAAGACAGCCATTGAATCTACTCCGCCACTTACTGCAACCATTACTTTACGAGGAATTTTTCCTTGTAATTTAATCATACCTTATACAACTTAACATAATTTAGAACAGTCTCATTAATATCAAAATGTCTATTTTTTGTATGTTTTTTAACTTTGCCTTTGAATTTTGTTCTTGAATTTTCAGCAACATCCATTACAGTCCAGAAACTAATAATATTTCCCATGTAGTCTGCGGTATAAGAAAATTTTTCATAATGTGAACTATAATGCTTATCAATAATATTGCATACACCTTCTACTGGATTACCTACTTCACTAATGTAAGAACTATCTCTATACTCAGTACGTAGTGTTTTCTTAAGACTGTTTTCCTTTATTTCTCTACTGACTAGCTCGGGCACATAAGAAAGTATACCTAGTCTGCTGTAGGATACATTGTCGCTACCGATTGCCATCATTACATCTCTTTGGAAGTCATTTAAACTATCACCAATTAATCCAAGTGTATACCTACGAAAATGTTTCATTGCATCGTCAACACTTTCGTAGTCTTGTTCAGTAATAGATAAAGGTTCAAAATCTTCAGGACGGAATTCTTGCTTAAGATGAAACTTTACAAGATCTTTGTTGCTGAATAGAGTTTTGTTTTCAGGTTCGCTAAACCGGAATGTGTCTTTAATGTAACCATTGTTTTTTCTATAAGCGGAAAATGCTGTAGCAAGTGCTTCTTGAGTTTTGAAAATGTCTTTCATGTCTGCCTCTTGTGCCTTAGTATTTTTTTAGTATAAGGCCTGACAAATCTTTTGTCAAGATAAATCAAAACATTTATTACCAAAAACAAATTCTTTTTCTAAACCGTTACCACAAATTATATTGTTTACAACAATTTGATTTAAGTCTTGCCTTCCGCAAAGTAATCTATTCCTACATAAATTGACATTATCTTGCATAATATCAATACCATATATAGTGCTGAGTGCAGTTTCAAAATCTATACCATTTTGTAATTTACGTATTAGGATTTCTCCTAAGAATTGTCCATCACCACAACTAGGATCTAGAAATGTTTTTTTCGGATCTGCGAACACATCAGGCGGGTATGAATCTAATAGTTCGTTAACTAACTGTGTAGGAGTGAACACTTCACCTGTATGCTTTACTCTAATGTTATCCCTATCGATACCACTCATATAAGACCTGTGCCTTATATGATCTATTATAGCATTGATATAATTTCCTTGCTGTTCCATCCGCTCCACTTAAATAATGACATAATAGTTTGAATTTCTTCTGCGTTGCATTCTTTAGCAAATTGTTCTGCTTCTTCTAATGTTTCAAGTTCGGTCCAAAACACAGCCTGACTACAGTATGCGTTATGAATTACTCTAAACTTAGGATATCCACTAAGACTTACTGCAACTCTAATTTTGTTTTTGTTAGTGTGTTCAAAATTACTTTGGAATGTTTGTGCATTAGTGTGCATTACTTCATAGATACCGTTATCATCAAACTTATTTTTTTGACTTGTATGCAGTTCGCCTCTGTTCCATTTACGACTTTTTCTATTAACAAGTTTTTGTAATAAGTTTAAACTAGTTTCATTTATTTCGTTAGGCAAACAAGGTAAATCTCTAACATCAATGTTAAATTCGCCATTTTTACTAATAATTTTTGTAGATTCAAATTCTTGTGTTTGATCTACAACAAAATAACAAAAACTACTTCCTACATCAAAATGATGTTTAATATTAACATTTAACACCTTGCAATGCTTTTTGATTCTATTCCAGGTTGCTCCGGGACTGGTTAGACTTTGCGGCACAATCATCGCCACATGATTGCTTTCATCTAAACTTTTGTTTACAAACTCTTCCCAAAGTGTCCAACGCTTTGCAGCATTGTCGGCTCTTTGGAACGGAGGATTGCCAATAATAACATCTGGCTGCACTGTTCCATCCTTTAACCAGTCAGCGGCTTTATACTGACCTTTGAGCTTGTATTTATTAACTGCGTACTTAATACGCATAGCATTGTTTTCATAACCTACTATTAAATTATTGGGGAATTTTTGTTCCAGGATTTTCGTAAATTGTCCGCCGCCCATAGCAGGATCTAAATAGATAGTATTTTTGTCAGATACTAAATCTTTAGGAAGGTGCGAAACCATTTCTTGCACAAGTTCATCAATTTCAAATTTTAATCTTGCTAACATTACTGCGTCCTTAATGTAGTCAATAACTTTAGTTATTATCATACAACAATTCTACCCACTCTTGTTTAACTATTCCTTTTTGGAACAAATAGGAAATAACTTCTGTAGGTACACCAAATTCTTCTTGAACACATTCTTTCATTTCTTGATCTTCTTCTACAGTAATCATTGCATCTGCGAGAACAGTATTGTCAGTCCCTAAGATTATAATATCTAAATTTTCAAGAATGCTTGTAATAACTTCTCTAGCTTTGGCTATTTCTTTTTCTTTAGCAAGGTCTCTCTTTTCGCCTGCTTTTTTGCTTGTTTTGTCTCTTGTCTTACCTGACTCTGTAATATCTTGCTTTTGATTCCTAAAGTAATCAGCATTGCCATTTGCTAAAGCCGCAATATCATCTGAGCTCAAAAGATTAAGATTTACAATCTTACCAAGCACTCTACTAATGCCTTTCCTCTCCATAGCCAATGCAAGATACTGATCTACTTCTACCTTGACAGCGCCTTCATCGGTACACCTAAAGATATCGATTGTTTTTAGCACATCTCTCATTGCTTCCTGTAAGCTCTTTGCATTATTTCGTTTCTTATAATTTAGTGCAGTCTCAACTACCATTGCATCAAACTTGTCATCGCGATTAGGATCAAAGCTCAAACTGAAGATACTTCCTATCTTGTTTTCATCTCCTGGAGTAAGTGTGCGACTCATTTTTTGAATAGTTGCGCCGTTTTCGCCTCTGTCATAAGCAAGATATAGTTCTGTAATTTGTGGAATACTAAACGAACGCTGTGCCATTTGTGCGGCAATAATCAAAGTTGACTTACCGGATTCTACAATTTCTTTTACTGCTTGTTCTGCATAACGGTTTGTTATTCTACGACCATTGTGTTTCTCACTACCTGAAATGACTACAACCTCAAATCCAGCAAGTGTTTCTCTAGCAATATTGCCTATCAAGTTTAATGTGTCATTTCTAGTATTTGCGGGCATAAACATCATACATACACGTTGAGCTTTATATTCTTCTGTTTGGAGATCAACATTCAACTCGTCATGTCCACCTTGCCCTAAGAACAATGCTTCTAATGTACGAGTAAAGAAGCCTTTTGCTTTAATAGGATTTGCCGCAAATTTAGCCCAACTAGGCAGTGTTGAAAAATCCTCGTCTACTTCCCCTGCTTCAATTGCCGCATTTACAGGTCCGCTAAGATCCATTTGATAACAAGCAAAGTCTGGAACTAATAAATCTCTATTTGTATCAATTTGAAAGTGCGATAGCATCTTTAATCCTTTTTTTCTGCATGAGTAGTTCAGGGTATGTTACGCTAATAATATTATCTATTGGCCAGTGTGTTGCGGCACGTTCTGCATTTGTACCTGTCATAATTACACAATGAACATTTGATTCTAATTTATCTATAAGTGGTTTTGATTGCTTCAAATGATGAGCACCAAAATCAGCTTCATCAACTACTAGTAATTTGTTGTAGTTGTTATCAAAAAGGAAATCAATACGTTCTTGCCTTTTACTTCCATTTGCCAAACTTAAATAAGCAAAAACTTTTTTGTTATTATCCAGAGCAGTTTGAATTTGTTCTTGGTAATCTGCATCACTTGTGTCAACATGCACGTAGTTTGCAAACTGCTGAAAACTTGTTAAATCTGTAGCAAAACTTGTAAACACAGTCTTTACATAACTAGCAACAACAATCAGATCGGCACCTTGTTCAACTGCCACAGCACCTGACCATATTGTTTTTCCAAATCTTGCACAAAGTTCTGCTAGTACTACCTTAGATCCTGTTTCGAACAATTCAATTGTTTCTTCTGCAACTTCATACTGCTTGGTGCTAAGTCCTGCTTTCATAAGCGGCTGTCCTAGTTTAGCCAGTAGTTTGTTAACACGTATTTTCATATCATCGCCGTGTAACTTGTGAATTTCTCCTGTGCTGCCCTTTCTATGGCCAATAAACTCTCGTAAGTAATCGTCCATCCTTGATCGTTGATAATAACGACCTGCTTTAATTGCAGCATCAGTAACATCCCAAGTTGCAACAATACGCACAGCACCTTGATCAAAAATATCTTTACGGACACCTAATGATTCCCGTATTCGTTTCTTGCACTCAATTTCAGGGTCTTGTCCTTCTAACACCCAACGTTCGCCAAATTTACATTCTCCAGGATGATCAACCTCTTCCCAAAGATAACAAAACATTTTGTCCATTATTCTTGACTCCATTTTTTATCTGCATGTCCGTTTTGTTCCGCCCAGCGGATAAACAATCCTGTTTCACGGCCGTGAGATTCAATTTCCCATGGCAGTTCCCAATAATCTGTACGTTTAGGATTTACAGTTTTGCCTTGCCAAATCGTATCGTCGATTAATTCTTTTCGTGCATACTGTTTAACATGGACCATTTCATGTGCAACAGTAGTAAGCAATTTACGTAAAGGCAGGTCTCGTTGCACTTCAATCTCAAATTCCCTATCAGTCACAGATAAACAGTAACCATAGGCGTCATTAACGCTTTTAATTTTAATTACTATATCAAGTGATCCCATACGGGGCATAAGTTTTTGGATACAATAATATGCGATTGACTCTACATACTTCTTTTGGTTGGCAGTGCCGCCTATTACTTCTACAATGTTCATATTACTATTATAGCACCGTTGCAGATTTTGTCAAGACATTTGGCTAAAGTCGGTAAGTAATCCTACCTCTGGATAGGTCATATGCAGACATCTCTATTCTTACTTTATCACCAGATACCAATCTGATCCTATATTGCCGCATTTTGCCCCCTGTATATGCTGTAAGTTCGTGTCCGTTTTCTAATAGTTTACATTTGAACATTTGGTTAGGAAGCACATCTACAATTTCTGCTTCAACTTCTACAAGGTCTTTATTCTTCGCCATCTTTAACCTTAGTGATAATCATTGTTCCTTTATCACCAACTTCGATTTTCAAAACGTCGCCGAGTTGCCAGCCTTGTTCTTCTGCTATTTCAGGCGGAATAACCATATTTACGTTTTTATCATCGCCGGGGATCGGTTGAAAAATTTCTTCTGCTTTGTAAGTTTTGGGTTTATCATTCATAATTTTCTCCGTATTATTTATAATTATATACTAACATTATATCATAGATTTATCTGGCTAAATATTTTTATGATGGATGCTTACACTGACGCATTCTATAGCGTTGTAAAGGACAGCCAAAGCCAAACAGGCTTTGAATTACCAGAACACTTAGAGGCATACATTGTCATGCTCTTAGCACATCATGTAGACAAACCATCTTTCCTACCAGAAGAACCATTTGCTATTGCTTACTTGAAATTAGATAATGCAAGAAAACTTGATAGTAAACAATTAGGTGATACCTGCCTCTTTGTTTGCGGCGTTTTTCCAACGCTTGGTTTGAAAAAAGGCTTGAACAAAGATTATTATGCAAATATCGGTGTAAGCAGTTATCGTAACATGCATGGAAAAATTTTTGTTGATCTAGCACATCACTTCAATTTTCTAAGTAAATTTATAGAAGTAACTGTCAGTTCTTCCAAACCGATGCATAGTAACCTTTTCCGTTAGTATCGCCACCTGCATTATCAATTTCAACACCGTCATATTCTATGTTAGTGATAGTATCTTCTCCATTAAGATACTCAGTAGTATAGATTTTCAATTTTTTTGGATCAAATTCGCCTAAGGTTTCAATAACTCCATCAAAAAAACTACCCTTTTCTGCACTATACATTTGGCAAATGTATTCTGCATCCGGCTCTGGGCAACAATCCATTTCAATAATTTCAATTTCATTATTAGTTTCTTCAAGGACATTGTCTACTAATTCTGACACATCAAGGCCACCAATGATTTCTTTGATGTATTTCGCATTATACTCATCGTTTTCTACTTGATCGATATCAATTCTTGCTTGATCGTATGCTACACCAAAAACGTGTTCGAATTCAGTCGGGGCTTCGTACCATGAACTACATGCACCATCACCTTCTTCATCATCACTTAGAAAATTTGCTTCAGGCGGAACACTTTCAATATTTTCAAAATCAAAATCTCCATCTTCAGCACTAACTAGATAGTTAACAAGATCACTATCGCCATGTTCATCACAGATAGGTTTCCAAAAGTCGTGAGCTTCTTTTGAAATTTTCATATAGGCACTTTCTCCGCCATATCCTTGAATAAGGATCCTATAATATTTAGGTCCTTTAATTGCTTCTACTAATTCTTTATTTTCTTCGCTTGTATATTCAGCCATTTTCTTCTCCTATAATAAGTTGGCTACAATCTGGATATGAAAAATTACTATGCTGATGATAATCATCTTTATGTAGTTTTTCTATACCTACTTTACATTCCTCTGGTCGCATATAGTAATGGAACCCAATTGGAAATACTTTCTGTGTTTCCCATGGACTAATACGTAGATCTCTACCATCTGATCTTGTCATGCTTAACCATTCATATGCATCTTTATTGTCTGTTAGTATAGCACCACCTAGGCCTATTTCTAAAGGTTTTGTTCTACCAAAACTTAAACACTGCATTGTGCCTTGTCTATACATATTCTTTTCAAACCGTCTTGCACTATCCCAAATGTTAGTGCCAGTAATATTATATTCGTAGTCCCATGGTGTGTCTTCCATAGAAAAATCTATACTTAACTTACGCAAGGTTTGGGGAATGCTTATATAAGTCCTACTAGGCAAAATTAATTTTGTGTCAATATTATTGTATATTAAACATAGCTCAATTGCATGGGTGCACCTATCAGTTGTAATAACATAAGGTGCACCCGTAAACCTACTTAATTCTTCTTCAAAAGCAAAGATGTAATCAAATGGATTTTTCATCTTTTGCTACTAGTTTAGGATGTTTTGTTCTGTCGTTGTAAATATCGCCAGCAAGGGCTTGTATCTGTGCAATTCTATCATCTACAAATGCTCTATCATATGTGCCATCAGCACTACGATACTTTTCTCTATGAACAAGTATTGCAAGATCATGCATTGCTCTAACTTTATCTACAAGTTCTTGTACAGTGTGTAACATTAATACTCCAAATCTGCGGCAACAATATATCTATCTTCATTACTTTGAAGTATACCAGGTCTATGCCAGGTACTACCGGGATAGATTAACCATTGTCCTATCTTAGGCTCGAGAAAAAACTTTCCATCTGCTTCAGGACCATTAGGAGCAAATTCTGTTCCTGCTTCTAATACATTGTCTACTTCTGGTAAATGGACATAGTAGATTCCACTAACAGTTCTATTCTGCCCGTTAGTGTTATGATTGTGCCAAAGCATATCTCTATTTTCTTTATATTTTAGACTAGTTTGATAACTCCAACTTTGAACCTTTTTTATTTGCACTTCTTTGTCTAAGAAAGCAAACACACTATAGATGAAACTCATCTTGAGCTTCATCCAATAGGGTTGAGGTAAACCAAAGACATTAATATTTGTTTGAAACTTCGGACTGTTTTGGAAATACTGTCCATTAGAAATAATACTAGCTACTGACTCGCAAACATTATCGCGATCTTCCTGAGAAATTAATCCATTAAAGTCGTAGTATTCATAATCAAACATTTATTTTCCTTTTTGTAAATATCCTAGACATTTTTCTGGAGTTGTTTGTTCGTATGGATCGTCGTCTTGGCCTTCGTTATTAATACCTGGTTCTTGCCACCATTTTTCAACAACACCGTCATTAATTACGCACATGTAACGCCATGAACGCATACCAAAGCCTAAATGGTTTTTACCAATTAGCATACCCATAAATCTAGTAAAGTTTCCAGATCCGTCAGGAATAACTTTTACATTTTTAAGTTCCTGTTGTTTAGCCCAAGCATTCATTACAAAGGCATCATTTACACTAATACAATAAATTTCATCTACATCGTTATTGCGTATTTCATCGTAATTCTCTTCAAAGCCTGGAAGCTGATAAGTTGAGCAAGTAGGTGTAAATGCACCTGGTAAGCTAAACAGTACAACTCTTTTACCTTTGAATAAATCATCGCTTCTAATATCTTCCCAGCGATAAGGGTTTGGACCGGCGATACTTTCGTCACGTACTCTTGTTCGAAAAGTTACACAGGGCGGTTTAAATCCTGTAACCATAATATTCTCCTTAGTTAACTTTACTATAATAACATCGTATGTATCTAAAGTCAACCATAGTGTCAAATTATTTGGTTATTTTGTTGTCAAATTATTAATCCGTCATTTTTTTGTACCTACTTAATTTGTAATAATATTACTATAAATAATAGTGCAAAGCGTGAGGGCGCATTGATTGGAGGGCAATGTTATGGATTTCTTCACTTTAGTTGCGGATGTAGGATTCCCTATAGCAGGAGCAATAGCTGCTGGGGTTTTTGTATTCGTTACTCTCAAATTCATTCTAGCAGGTGTTACTGATTCAGTTACAACACTCAAAAACATAATAGGGCAACTTGACAACCGTGTTCAGACCATGAACAACGATTTGGTCAAAATAGATGCTCTCCTATCCTATGCATTAGGTGTTAAACCTAATGTCGATAGAATAGCAGCCAATGAAGGCAAAAATGATGCAAGGAGAGATTAATGTATTGGATTGATTATACAATTGAACAACAAGGAACTAGTTTCACTATCAAAGGAGATTGGGACGGGGAAGTAATAGGTGAACAAAAAGATGGTTCTCCTAAAGATACTTACCTATATAAACCAGGTGATATATTTGTAGTCAATGAACAAGGTTGGTTAATGAAAGTAGGTGATAAATCTGATGGATATAGTTCAAGCAATTAAAGACTTTGGTTTTCCTATTGTAGCTGCTACAGGTATGGGCTACTTTATTTTCTTTATTTGGAAATGGGTTACAGAAACAATAGATCCTGTAATAGGAGAGACAATGGGTACGTTAATTAAATTAGTAGATCGTGTGCGTATGCTTGACAACGATATGATACGTATGAATATGAAATTATCTATGGTGCTTGAACATAAAGGAGTTATATCTGAAAATCTTACAGATGAACAACGTGATCAACTAGAAAGTTTAGTTAATAAATATCAAAGTAAGAGTCAACAGTTTAATTCTACCGGAAAGGAATGAAATGCAAGGTAAAGAGAGATTTTGCAAATGTGGCCATAGATGTCATTGTTATCAACCTGATTGCAAGGAGTGTGTAAATGATGTATGTACAAAATGCACCTGTAAAGAAAATAAAGATTGATCATCTTGTAGAAAAACATAAAGAACACGAAGAAAATAGAACTTCGTGGAATGAAAGAGAAACTTATTGGAGGGCATATAATGAGAAAGTTTCAAAGTTGGTACGATCAACAGAATAGTACAACAAAGGCCTGGTTAGACAAACAAGCCATTTGGCATGACAAAGATATGTTTATTGCGTGTCTTTTTGGTGTATTTTTCGGATTTGTGATAGGTATTATTTTGTAGTTGCAATATATTCACCAGCCCAATCATCTGGTAAATCCTTATTTTTCATTTCGTTACAACGATCAATCCACATATCGTAATAACCTTCTATCCTATTATCAAACTGTTTACTTAGATATTTACATTCTTTAATTGCTTCATCAAATTTTCTATTTCTATATAATTGCATCATACCGTCATGTCTGCGTCTAGCCTTAATATAATGTTGCTTAGTATCGTCTAGAACTGTATAAATGTCTACCGCATCTGTTTTACCTTTAGCGACTAGGCTATCTAATTTGATGAAGAAAAACTCTTCTGGATCGCATTGTTCGACCGTAGCTCCTCCAACAAGTAGTAGACATCCGTATTCTTTACACTTGCTTTCAATACGAGCGGCTGTACTAACGGCGTCTCCAAGGACATCGTAACTGTGTCTTTTTGTGCTTCCCATCTCACCCAGATAGCCAAGGCCAGTATTAATACCAGCACCCATGCCCACCGGGGGTCGTCCTTCTGCGGTGATTTTATCATTAAATTTCTCCACTGCTTTCAACATCGCTAATCCAGTTTCAACTGCTGTTCGTGGATGATGAGGGTCATCAATTGGTGCATTGTGTATGTGCATACTTGCATCACCAATATATTTAATAATCATACCATCTGCTTCTAGTACAGGTTCTGTAATAGCATCCATATATCCGTTCATTATTTTAGTAAGGCCTTTTACATCATCGCCAAATGATTCACCTAAATTAGTGAAACCTCGTAAATCAGAAAATACTATACTGATATTCCTAGAAGTGCCATCTTTGATTAGAGATGGATTTTCTTGTAATATTTTTACTACTGCTGGAGAAGCATAGCCTTCAAATTGTTTTTTAATTTTCTGTTTTTCAAAGAATTCTACAACAAATCTATTAAATATTGCGTGGAGTCCAACAAGTAATACTGTCGCTAACGGCATTGTAATGTCTAACAAATAAAGATAATTTTGCCACGCATATAATGCTCCGTAAATAAGTCCTCCCGCAAATACAACTAATACGCCACCAACTAGCCAATAAGGTGCAAATCGTGCAAGAAGCACAAGGGCTATGCCCAAGACTGCTGTTGTCATCAATTCTGCAAGTAAAGCCCAATATGGACGTTGAATTTGATCTCCGTCTATGACTGTTTGTAAAGTTACTGCTGATGGAATATAGTTGTACTGCGGTCCAGTCGGACTAGCGATTAAACCTCCGATGCCTTCTGCTGTTACGCCTATTATTACTGTTTTGCCTTCTACGATGCTAAAGTCATCTGCCGCTACACTTACAGTCTCAAATTGTTTATTCCAACGCAACCATATTTGTGCATTAGGATCTGTTTGAACTATAGGATAACCTGGAACCCTTACAGCTTCGACGCCTCCTTGGTTAGCCTTAACTTGATAGGATGGTGCTCCAGTAGCTAATCGTATAACTTCCACTGCTATAGCCGGATACGTATCTTCACCGATACGCATAAGGAGAGGTACTTTACGTACTACGCCGTCGATTTCTGGAAACGTGTTCAACACGCCTACACCGTCAGCGTTATCTCCTAACAATGGTATAGGACCTAACATACCTGGCCATTCAAACAAGAATGGAATTGGGTCTCCTATCTTCGCAACACCACGCGGTACAGCGTTGCGGCTTACACCGGACGTAGTTCCCGTTTGGGCAATAACTACACCGTTCCCTACAAGTGCTTCGGCTAATGCCATATCTCCACCAAGCCTATCCGGCTCTGAGAATAGCATAGGCATCACTATGATGCCAGCACCTGCTTCTCGAAGTCTCCAAACTATGTCTGCTAGAACATCTCGCTTCCAGGGCCATTGACCGTACTTTTCAATAGCTGTTTCGTCGATGGTGACTACCGCAATATCCTGGGACAATACTGGTTGATCTGTTTGTTGAAGTAGATCAAATTGCTTCAACCGAGCGGTTTGAACAATGGTACCATCCCCGTAGTGTATGAGTATCATAACTAAAGCCGTTATAAAGGCTAATGTCCAATGTGTGATCCATTTCGTCATACAGTATTTAGCACTCAAGAGAGAAGGCATAGTAACTGTCCATAACGAGGGTAACGTTAAGATTTTGTGACGGAAACTATGCCTTCTACCTAGTTATTTAATTAGAACTTTATTACTAAACCCGCGGAAATGGCATTGGTATTACCTAGGTCTGTCATTGAGCGTATGCCTTCAACTCTCCAAGTAACTGAACCTGTGTCTTTTTCTAAGCCTAAACTAATGTCATTTACGCCATCTGTGTGATGCATTGCTGTAAAGTCAACTAAACCTAGATCACCACGCAAGCCCACAGTACCATAACCATACATATCGCTGGTGCTGTCCACAGTTCTTGCAGTTTGCACCGAACCTTGTTCTTCATAACCATCTACAGTACGCTTACCTCTAGTGTAGCCTATAACAGGAGTAACTTTTCCTGTGTCAGGTGCGTATGTGATTCTAGCACTTGTGTCTGAACCTGCTGTAGAACCTGTGTTAGCAAAATCACCTATTGTTCTTGTAACATCGTAGTCTGTGTTTGCACGACGAACTTCAACTTTGACATTATTCTTTTCTACGCCTATAGCAAAAATAGTTGAATCAGCTTTGACAGTGTCGTCATTGCCTGACAAGTCTGTGCCCAGTCTTGTAAAGCCACCTGAAATAGTAACACCGTTTTCAAGTTCTTTTGATCCGCCTACAACAGCACCTGTTGTGTTTCCTGACATGCCGTTTTTCATTTTGCTGTTCATCTTGATGCCTTCGATGTTGTCAAAGTCTAGTGTTCTTAGCGAACTTGATAGTACATCTTGTGCTGTTGCTATTTGATCAACACGACCTTCAAATGGTGTAAGTGTAGTGTTAGTCACTTGTGTATTAGCAGTTGTTCCGTCACTCATATTGTCCCAAGTTGTATCAGTTTGTGTTCTCTGAACAATCTGTATAACACCGCCGGTTGCTGCAACATAGCCAATTACTGTGCTTGAACCTTGATCTACCACTGTTGGACCGCTTGCCGCGGCTGCCGCATCACCTACACCAACTTCATTGATGTCAAGAATATTATTTCCATTAGCATCACCATCGATATCATTTTGTGTAAGTGTAATACTTAGACTGCGAATAACTTCGTCCATTGGAACCCAGTCTTGTGTTGGACCGCATCCTGCCGTACCAGCAGGACATAGTGTGCTTTCTGCATCCTGTAATGGAATGTATACAAATGTATAGTCACCTGGTGCCAATGTAAATGTAGCACCTTGCCAAGTGTATGACTCACCACCGCCTGTGTTTACATCATAATCAATCAACTGTGTACCATCACTACCAAAGTAGTTTACACCTGAGATAAGTCCTGCTGGTGAATCCTGAGATAGTAAGTTAAACTGTGTTTGTGTAATTTTAGCATCATTAGCATCTAACACTTTTAGTTCTGCTTCGTTAAATGTTGTCCCGTCGTGCCATGAACCATACCATACAGTAATGTCTCCGTTACCGTCGCCAACATAACCAACTGAGTTTGTGTGAGCTAATGCCGTAGATGACATTAACGATGCAGCCATGACAGCTGCCGCTATTTTTCTAAATTTCATTTTGTTACCCTCGTTATGGACGTTTTGCCCTCGTCCTACAATTATATTTAATCTGTTTGACAGTTTGAATAACTACACGGATTAAGCATTTGATCCCATTGCGGCCCTACGCTTTGCCAATACATCTGACTTTCTCCGCTATACGCAAATATACCATACATCATCAGAAAAAGAAACATCAAAAGTATAATACTAGTTTTCCACATCGCGATTGTCCCATGGTGCGTTTTCGTAGCATCCTGCTGGCAGTGTATCTTTGTAACTTACACCTGCCCTAAAGCCATCGCCTGTGCGTTCAATATAAGCACTTTCAAACGGCATTTCTCTAGGCTTGCCCCAACAACGGTTTAGACTCTGCCCTGGATGTCTATAGCGTGGATTGTGCTTGAGAAAGTCTCTTAGTTCAGCAAGTTTCTCTGCATTGTCACCTGTCTTCCAGTCAAAGTAACAAGCACTTGCTTTGTTGTAGTTTGGAGCGTATGCTTGTATACACTCCTTCATTATTTCATTGTTTTGATTAGCCCAACTAGGAGATACGCAAAGTACCGCCAGAGCTATGACTGTTAGAATATATTTCATTTTTTGCCCTCCAAAAATATATTATTGTGAGACTGTAACTGTACAGCCTCCTGCGTTGCCACAACTTACTGTAGCGTATAAACCC
>Ga0222719_10002617_pt1 | contig 16346 bp, 10 predicted proteins | sample C33_34DmetaG_FD_165039 | JGI IMG/M metagenome (GOLD analysis project Ga0222719, IMG submission 165039) | Estuarine water microbial communities from San Francisco Bay, California, United States - C33_34D | ecosystem: Environmental > Aquatic > Marine > Unclassified | place: USA: California... | reverse complement strand
TGTATTCATTAATTCCCAACCATTTGTATTATCCCAAGTGTGCACATAAAGTGCCTGCGCAGTTGTAATGCCTAATATTGTTTTGGCATCATTTAGGAAAACTGCCTGACAAATTGTTTCCGAAACTGTGGTTGTGCTATGATGTGTAAGAGTCTTTGGATCAGATGCACCACAAGAATATGTTACAAATGTTCTATGACTATCAGCACTGCCATCTTGTCTTGTTGTATCACCAGATAAGAACATAACAGTAAGATATCTTGTACCACCCGATACATGGGTTTCGTTCCAACAGTTATTGATAAGACCTGCATTATTACCTACATCGTTATATGGAAATGCCATATGTGTAGAACTCTTGTCACCACTAATTGTAATATCTTCATTACGAGTGAATGTATTTGCTGAATAATCCCATTGCCAATAGAATGGATGATAATCATAGTTTGTATCAAAGAATGGCTGATAAAACCCTTTATCTGCGGCATCGGCACCAGACGTAAAGTCAGCAAATGTATTTGATGCCCAACAATTTAAACCGGAACCAATAGTTACAACACCTCTTGCACCGCCATAACTTGTGCCAGCGGCTGATGGTGCAGCATTAAAGAGATGAAGCTGTGTAGCATTATTGCTGGAAACATTATATCTCATAATGTATTGTGTATAGTCATTGTCCTTGGCCGCCTGTAGAAATACTGGATTTCCATCGGTACCTTCACCAATGAATTGTACCGTGTAGTGATCTCTTTGCGTCTGATTATAATCAATTGATTCATGACCATTAAATGTAGATCTACCCCAACCGTGCATTGGTCTATCGCCATATGCCTGATAAACTTTACCTTGAGCTGTAATCCAAACTACATAATCATCATTGTTCCATACTGGAATCATTGGCATATCAATATCAGAGTTACCGGTTGTTCCGCCATAACCCTGTACTGAAACATCTGGAGCATCCTGATGAAGTTCAACATTACTCTGGGTATTATACCAACCTGTTACGTAATATCTACTATATGGATAATTTGATTTTAACCAAAAAATTCTATCGGTACCATCAGATTTTGTAAATCTCTTTACGGTTCCCTTTGGACCATTTGGATCCATAATTTGAACATGTTGTGGCAACCAAGATGAATTAGTATTATTACCGGCGGCAGCTACCATTTGATGGACAGCTGTTTCTTTACTTAAAGCTAAAGCATATCCATATTTACTAATGGACATTTCTTTTTCCTGTGTTCCGGCATAATTTGCATAACTAGTGCCAGAATAAGCGGTATCAACATTCTCCGAGCCTTGATGACCTTTACCGAATTTCATTGTAGCATTAAAGAGAGGAGCAAGCGTAGTTTTATCATGACCTTCACCCTCAATATACATCACTGAATGGCTAGGATTCGGACTTTCAAATACCGAACATACTCTATGTGCAGCTGATTTAATTTTAGTCATTAGTCTTGCTCCTTAAACCATGTTACCACTTCGGCTTCATTTGACCAATCCGCACGAGTACCATCGCCATTACATTTCCAAGGTTGTACTAATACAACATCTCCACCACTATCGGTAATAGTGATTGTGGCAGTACCATCGTTTAATGTGGCGCTGTAATTAACGGTGAAGTCTGAATCTTCAATTGTTTTAGTAATACTAAATGCGGTTGCCATTTATAATTCCTTTACCTCTATTTATACTCGCTTATATTTAAACTGAGTGGTCATATCTTTACCTTTAGCAGTGGTTCCGATTGTTGTTACATCGAGTGTGAGATAATCACCGTCACTCATACTAAATGTATTTGCAGATGGAGTTCCACTTGTTGCTGATGCTGCAAACGTAATCGTTGAAACAGTACTTCCATTTTTCTTTACGAGTGTAGTTACAGTATCATCTGCTGCAGTTCCCAATATAGGAGTTACAGAAGTAACCGTAAGATCAAAAGGTGCATACCACCTTGCCGTACCAGTCGTAACACTCAGATCATCTTGCTGATATAATGTAATATTAAATATAATATCGTCTTTAATCGACGTAGCCAATTCTGCAGAATCAACATAGTTGGAACCATCATTATCAATTAGGCTTACGATCTTTTCTCTAAACTGAGTAGTGTTGTCCATGTATGTGCCAAGATCTTGTGGTTCAAAAATACCTGTTGAAGCATTATAAACCAAACACACATTGCCTGGAATTGTAGGAACTTCTCTTAACTCTACCGGAGTTTTATGCCCTTCTTGATCATGTTGGAAATATAATAATGAAAGACCAGCGCCATTACTGTCAACTTCTAGATCTTTTACATTGATTGTACCGAACATAGCACCGTGATTTCCACACGCATAGTATAATGTATCAGGGGCAGAACTATCAACTGTCCATACTAAATTTCCCGATTGTGTTCGCGAACCTGTTACACCGGTTGTGTATTCTCCAGCATATGTGCCTGATGAATAAAGACCGGCACTATCAGTTGTCAAATAGAATGGATGACCAGAGGCATTGACTTGGAACGTATATGTGCCACCTCTACGAACTGGACCGAGAGTCGGATTTGTTCCGTGGGCAGATTGCGAAAATGTATAACCAGATGATCCGCTATTTGTAACACCATATGTAACAGTGGGATTTGTCAGTGTAGGAATTACTGGATTCTCTGGTACACTAATCGTTAACCTTTGAATCTCTGTATCTGCACCACCATTGATACTTGGATGTGATTGACCAGTGACATTCAGAGTCGATGTCTGCCACGATACATTGTTCTGAGTACCAGCACCATCAATCCATTTGAGATAAATCTTATGTGTTTGTGTCATGCCGCCGTGTAGATCATGAGCAGCAAAGTTATTGACAGTATATGAACCTTTTTTATAGAGTGGTACATTATCCTGTGTAAGATTAGTGATACCTACACGTTGATATGCAACAGTACCAGCATCCCACGTCCATTTCCATGATGGCGCGCCACCAGAATCTGGAGCATCTACGTTAATCGTAAATACTTCGGGCGCAATGTCAAGAGTAGACCTTAGATTTGCATTGTCTCTATTTCTACTCATGCGAGGTCTCCGTGTGTATGCATCATTACGTCATCTGGGTCTCGAACAGAGTTGTCTGTGTTATGCATTGTTCGAACTTGAGTTGCACTTGTTAATTTATTAGATGTCAAATATTCACAAAAAACTGCTTGGCCATAATTATTTCCCTGTGTGCATCCACTATACGCATAATCGTCATTGCTCATGTTGCTAGTAAAAGCAACTGTTGTATATGCAGATGCCTCATCAGTCAGACTGCTTTGATTAAAACTACCAGCAACTGTTAATGTACCACTTTGGTTCCAACTGGTCCAATGTTTTGCACTACCATTCGTCACATAAGTGGAGGCGACCGTATTTCCGTCGGTATCTTGTATTGTTCCTACTGTAATTTTTCCGGTCATATCCTTATCCTAATTTATAGATAGTCCAGTTACCTACGGACGCAGTTGTTGTTCCACCATATATTTGTACCGTAGCGCCACCTGTGTTTATTGTACACTTTAATTCATCGTTTACAGCACAATCTAAAATGCATGAACCTGCACCTTGGGACCAAGTACCAGAAGTATAAACTAATCTCTGTACTTGCGTGTTATTTTTATTCAAATATACTCCAAAGTCACCAGATGTATTATATTTCATCATTGATAATTCAATTTTATAATATCCTGCTTCCGGAATAGTATATACTCCACTGCTAAAACTTCCACCCCCAATATTTAAATTTACTTGCCATTGTGTAATAGTGGATAAATCCGTAGTGAATGATGCAGAGGATGAAGGCTGAGCATAAAACATAGGTCTTTGAGAAACATTGATTGTTCCAACTGTTAAACTACTCATGCGAGGTCTCCATAAAACGCCATAAAGTTTCTGTCGTAATCTCTATTACCTCCATCAACATCTTCTGCCATAAATCCACATCCACTAGTAGAATAAGCTTGAGCCCCACTGTATGTTGACATTACTAATGCCGCATTTGTTCCGGGAGATGTATCGTAGGATGAAGTCGTTGTTATGTAATCAGCTGCATCATAACTCGTAGTAAAATTCACATTAAACGTTCCAGTATCATCATCAACAACACTCGATATATTCAAACTTCTATGAGTGACATTAGAACTCAAATTTTGAAAATTCAAAAGACTCGTAGCGGCAATCTGACTTGTTAGTGTCGCTGGCCCATCACCAGTTGCATTCGATAGTGTTGTTACTCTGAGTTCGCTAGTCATTATACTCTATCCTATAAATTCATTAATGAGAAGATAAACTTTAAGCATTATATGCAACCGAAGTATGAGTTCCATCTTGAGTTATATCCCATCTTATCCAACCAAGAGTTTGACTATGATTTAATGTTGCATACGTAACCCACAAATTACTATTATATGATTGATTAACATCACCACTATAAAACTCTAACCTTGCAGAATTTGGTATACGATCCGGTCGAGCTCCGATATATGTACGATGATATATTGTATCTATATTCGATACTTCTGTAGAGAATCTAACGGCGATAAATCTACCAGCACCTAATTCTACAGCTGTTCTTCCACCAACAAGATAATCTAAAGAACCAGTCTCTGGACCGGCGTTCCATGTGTTATGAGTATTATCAGTCAAAGGATTTGCGCCTGAAGTAAATACTCCCCATTTCCCAGCACCTAATGTTGTGCCAGCAGCGAGTGTAATTCCGGTTGTAAGTTGAGTACCTTGATACCACCAGCCAGTTGAGGTGGAACCAGATGGATCCAAATCCCAAAGATTAGAAGCCTGATTTGAAGGCGTTACAACTACATATCTCCACAAAAGACTGCTACTGGAAGCTGCCGTATTATATGTGATTGAGGAAACCTTCGAAATAATATTGATGCCATCAGATGCTTTAAAAGTATAATTAAAACTATTTTGCCCAGCATCAGCTATGAATCCTTCAGATTGATTACTATCTAATTGTGATTGTGTAAGAGGTGTGAATGTAAACACGCTGGAATCTTGTGATATTGTGGCCAAATATTGTGCAGAATCGGCCGCCAAACCTGAATACGTAATAGGTATACCTTCTGAATCGGCGGCAGAGACACTTACAATCAATGGTGTAGCACTATCAACTATAGTTAGTTCTGAACTCGGCTCGGCGGTCCAGTTTGGAGTATTATTTACAATTGTAGTAGAATACCAACCAACGCCATTATTTACATACATTCGATTACTCGAATTTACGAATGCCATAGAGCCTTCGGTAACACCGCTTAAAGGAAGAACTCCAATAGAGTCATATACCGTGGTTGAACCTCCGCCAGATCCAGTGCCTAATGCAACGTTAGAAGCATTAGCTGCCTCGGATCTTCCAAGTATAGTTGCAATATCTCTATTTCTACTTACTGCCATTATGCACCTGCACTGTCTGCTGGTTCTGGTGTATTACCTTCGGCAACCCACTCTAAATAATCTATCCAATCAGCATTATAAGAATCTTTAGGAATAGCTTTTCTCAATTCATCACTGAAAACTCCACCTACTGATCCATCTTTTAACAATGTTAATTTATATAATGCCATGTTATAACTCCGCGTTAAATGCAAAGAATGCTGGTAAATTTGTTGTAGTATTATCAAATTCTACAAGCATTGCTCTTGCTGCAGAGAATCCACTACCAGTAAATCCAATATCAATATTAGTTCCTCCTGCCCACCCAGCATTACTGAATCCAGTTGGTACACCACCAGAGCCAGCTCCAGTTACACCAAAATAATCAAAGTGAGAAAGGTGGCCATATTCAATTGAAGGATTGGTTCTTGGTTGTACTTCCATATGCCAAGGTATGTTTCCGTTAGTGGTCGACCACGGAACGGCCAAACCCATACCAGAAAAGTTTGCATTTCTATTATATCGTTGATAATACCTTTTACAACGAGTCGTTTCTACGTCAGTAGGAACAAAATCAAAATCTGTTGCCGTATCTCCGATCTCTAATTGGCAACCTGTAAGATAAAATTCATTGGCGGTGTTATCAAAAAGATTAACCTGGTTTGATGTAGAAGTTAAAAGTCCAGCTGCATCTGCTTGCCAACCCTCTACTCCGTTATCTCTATCTGCACCATCAAATAAAACCCATATGACTCTAAAACCTAAACCTACATCATTGTCTATTTCTCCGCCTGACGCTTTTATTATACTGCTAGGCTCTATTAGAATAGTTTTCTTTTCCCAAGTATTAGCAGAATTGATAGTGTATTCTTTAATAAAATGCATTCGAGTTTGATCACCTTTAGCAATAGCGAAACAATAAGTGCCAGTTTTGTTAGATTTTACCCAAAAAGAGCAAGTTAATGTTTTAGCAGATGCAGTTCCATATGCGAGATGTTGTAAGTCTCTTCCTTCAATACCTGTTTGTATATGTGCTAATTGACCATTTGCGAGTGATGTATCTACTGTAGTAACGTCAACTTTGAATGATGCAGGAAATCCTTCACCAGCTGGAGCGTCAGTTGATCTTGTTAAGGTGCATGCACCATCCATAGCAGCAGCAAATCTCCACCTATCAATTATGTATGTTGTACCAGTAATACCTGTATATGTACTTGCTCCGAGGCCATTTTGTTCTAATGCTAATCTCTGGGCTACATTCATATTACCATTCATAAGCAAATTTTTGAATTTAATACCACCGCCTCCGAAAGTTAATTTGGCATGAGTTGTATTTTCAGATGCTGTTCTACCCATCATTCTAGCAATTGCATGATTTCTACTCATTAGCTTATCACCAAGTTACCGTTGATCGTTAGCACTACACCGCTATCAAATGATATTGGTCCAGCGACGTGTGCATTCTCAGCACTGTCTATAGTGGTATTTATACTAAGAGACTGTGGGTTAATCCTGAACATTCCGCCTTTCAACTCACCACTAAGTGATATGACTGTGGCAGAGTCTGTACCACCTCCTGCACTTCTTGCAGCGACGTATGCAGAATCGATAATACTTGTTACAGTTGCAGAATCAAGAGTACCGCGTGAACCTCTGAAGGTACTAACTACTATGGTGTCACCAGAATCTGTAGCAATTCCTAAAATAATTGATGTTTCATTTGTTGCTGTATAATCAGCTGAGTCAATAAGTAAGATGCCATTTTGATATACTTGAATCTTATTTGCAACATATGAAAGGGTTGCCCCATTATCATCAGTACCAGTTATAGTAGTCGTTGGAGAAGCTGTCGTATATACGTAGTTCTTTATTCTTGTGGCATCCGCCAGTGATATTACTGCAGCCGAGTCGAGACCGCCAGAAATTACACCTCTAAATGCTGTAATTACCACGGTATCATTCGAATCCGTAGTTGTTCCTAATGTTATTGATGTACCATTAGTGGCAGTATAATCTGCTGAATCGATAAGTAAGATGCCGTTTCTGTATACTTGTATTTGATTTTCAATATATGATAGCGTAGCACTATTATCATCAGCACCTGTAATAGTAGTTGTCGGAGCTGCTGTGGTATAAACAAAATGTGTTGCTCTAAATGCATCACCAGATCCACCGCCGCCTCTTGCAGCAACATAAGCGCTATCTACAATAGCTATAATATCTGCACTATCAACTGTGCCACCACCTGAACCACCACCAATATATTTGCTAATTGCTAAAACATCATTCGAATCTGTAGCAGCAGTTAATACGACAGATGTTCCAGTTGAAGCAGTATAGTCTTGTGAATCAATAAGTAAGATGCCGTTTAAGAATACTTGTAATTCACCAGTTTCATAGGATAATGCATTACCGTTATCATCGTTACCGCTAAATGTGGTTGTAGGTGCTGATACGGTATATTTAAACTGTTGATGCGATAGATTACCACCAGATCCAGTTGCTCTAAATTTAACCACATTAAGTATATCATTAAGATTTGCTGCAGAGTTCAATACAATAGAATTGCCAGTTGTTGCAACATAGTCATCAGAATCAACTAACAAAATACCGTTCAAGAACGTCATGATATTGCCAGTAGAATAAGCTAGTGTATTACTATTATTATCTGCACCAGAGAACGTGGTTTGACTTGCTGTTGCAGTATATGTGTATGTGAATGATCTCGATGGCCCAACGCTATCTAATCTCGCATCTATCAGCGCGATTGTGGCTGCAGAATCAACTCCACCGCCGCCAGCTGTCTGCCTAGCTTGTACGTAAGCAGAATCAACAATTGCAATAATACCAGAAGAATCTTGAAACCTATCTCTCAGTGCAATATAAGCGCTATCTACAAGGTTTATAACATGAGAAGAATCAAAAGGATCTACTCTTGCATTGATATAAGCACTATCAACAAATCCTTGAATCTTGGCAGAATCAAATATATTTGATCCAGATATTGCAGCAGCAGCACCAACAGAATCGGTAACGCTAAGGCCTCCACCTACAGTAGAAGATAGCCTTGATCCTCCTAAGCTAATAGTATTGCCACTTAGATATAAGTCTTTCCACTTTTTAGTTGGAGAACCAAGGTCATAAGCACTATCTTCTTTAGGAATCAAATTAGTTTCAAGTACTTCTTCCCAAACTCGTGAACCTGCAAAAAACAAAAAGACATCATTACTAGGATAATAATCACCAACTTGAGAGAAACCAATTCGAGTTGCTAGTGCTCCAGTTGGGTGACTTATATCTACAAACGTATTACCTGTTGTATTTGCAGAGGCAGTCTTGCCCATTGCAGTACCATTTGAATAGTAGTATGTAACAGTACCGCCGCCCGGAAATCCGTTATCGGCATATGATCCATCATCATAATCAATTCTCTCAAGTCTACCAGCATTTGAGTTCGAATTTTCAATTATAATGCCCCGAAGATCCACAGCAGGAGTAAAGTTATAATAAAAACCTTTATTTAAATTTTGCGGATTTGCTGGATACGGACCGCCTTCAAAATAAAACCAAGCTGATGCAGTTGTACCTGAAGTAAATGTTCCACCAAGAGCATCAGTACCACTAATATTAGTTCGAGTTGCTGATGATGGATACATCGCAGGATAATCACGGAATCCACTATATGGAGAATTCGTACCATCTACTGCAACTGGTGGCATAGTGGTAGTGAGTGTAAGACTTGGTACAGATTTATACAGAATATCACTATCAGATTTATACCAGTACTGATCAACATCAGTAATTACTGGTTGAGCAGTTTGGATTCTAAATTCTTGAGTTGAATTAATTTTTGTAAGCTTAAATGCATAATCGCTATCAATAATGCCTGTAACACCGGCAGAATCTGTGCCTGCATCGGCTCGAGCATTAATATATGCACTATCAATAAGTGCTGTAATACCAGCCGAATCTACACCAGCATCTCCAGCGCGTGCAAGAACATAAGCCGAATCAACTAGATTTTCAACTGCACCCGCAGAATCAATAGTATCCGTAACGACTATGTTATCGCTAGAACGTATGAGAGCAGCAAACGCTCTGTTCCTGGATGTAAAGGTCTTTCTAGTTGCCATATTACTATTTATCCCTCAAGTAATGCAGTTGGCGGGGTAAAGTTAGCAGTGTATCTGGCTAATCTTTTTGTAATTCGCACATCCTGTAAATATCCATAAAAATATCCGTTACCTCCATCCCATCCAGCCCATCCAATTCTAAACCCGCCATATGCTGCATTATAAGAGCCAGTGTAAGTTCCGCTTGCTTCTAATGTACCATTAACAAACATTCTAAAGGTATTTCCTTCACGTGTCAAAGCATAATGCGTCCAAGTATCGTGTGAGAATGTATTAGAGCTTTCTAAGAATGGATCTCCAGGAGATGCACCGTTCAAATGGAAAGTATATTTACCAGATCTTCCAATATTATCAAATCTATGCCCACTAGATCCAGCACTCCATCCAGTCACGCTGCTGAAAAATGATGGGTAATTATTCCCAGTTGCTTGCGGATATACCCATGTTTCCATAGTAAAATCTTCAGTTCCAAAATTAAATGCATCAGGTGTATTTGAAGGATGTGCAAACTGTAAATAGTCACTATTACCATCTAAGAATAATGAAGAACTACCAGTAAATTTCCTTTGAGTATTTGATGCTGCGGCTGTTCCAGCAACAGTTATTGTTTGATAATTACCACTAGCATCCCATATAGTATTATTGTTGGTACAAGTTAGTAATGTTGTTCCACTAATCGCAGTCAGCTTGCTTGTCGGTGGAGTGAAATCTCCAGTATATACTGCAGTTCCTTTTACTACTCTTAAGTTGCTTATACGACCATCTAAATCACTACCTGCCCCACCATCCCAACTTCCGATTTCAAAATTTTCTAAAGAAGTAGAAAAATCTGTTGCATTGGTAAATGCAGCGCCATCAGCCTTACCATTAACATAAAGTTGACATGAGTTACTTGCATTTCTAACTAATGCAATGTGATTCCAATCGCCACCAACAATGTTAGTAGTACCTACTCTGACCTCAGATCCACCCATCCAAACTCGAGTTACATTTGATTTTACGCCTAAGATAAATTTATTATTTGTTTGGTATTGTGCTAAGAATGCATCTGTATAAGTGCTACCACTCGAATTTACTTTCGCCCAACACTCAACTGTAAATGCGCCATCTCCCATTAAGTCAACTGCAGGTCCTTCAATATAATCATCAGTTCCATCAAATATTGTAGAACCAAGGTGTGCATTTCTAGTGTATGCAGATCCAAGTGTATATGGAGTGCTGACTTGTGTAAATACTGAACTTGTTTGTGTAATCGTATTATTATTACCAGATGCGTCAGCTATATAAGGTAAACTACATAATAACAAATCTGTTCCACTAATCGCGGTTAAAGGCTGAGTTGGTGGAGTAAATGCTGATGTATATACTGCAGTGCCAATAACATATCTAAAATCTTTAATAAGTCCTGTCATTCCATAATCAGTAAATCCATTATCACGACCTACACTAAAGGCTGTCTTAGATGGTATATCATGCCCACTTGCAGCAGTGTGTGATCCCTTTTCCACTCCATCAACATAAAATCTTATTGTTGTATCTGATATAGTTCTTACAATAGCAAAATGATACCATTGACCGATAGCAAAATTTTGACTTACACTAATTTTTTGGTTATTTCCGATTGTAAAATCATGACCACCCAAGCTTGTGTTATTTAAAAGTGGATCATTAGTTGCTGCACCAAATATTCTATTTTGACTACCTGTACCGGTGTTTGCTGTGTGACAAACCCATCCTTCTATTGTCCAATCTCCAGTTGCTGGAGAAAGATCTGTTGTGATACCACTTGTTGCAGATCCAAAATATGTCGCATATCCACCAGGATGATATGGAGTAAATGCATCAGAAGTTACATTATTATATTGTGTTAGTGCATGTGCATTAGTAGAAGCATCGATTTGTGCATCTGATTGAGACGCATCTGTTTGAAGTAAAAAAGTAGTATACTGAGAATTAGGGATTTCGAAAGATAGATTGAGTACCGATGTTCCTGTTCCGAAATTTATATTATCAGATACTTTAAATGTAAGAGTAGAAGAAGAAGTAGTCGCACTATCTTCACTTAATGGCGTAATAGTAAATACTGAGCTATCTTGACTTATAGTTCCTAATCCAGCGAAATTACCATCAGACTCGACACTGTAAGTAAGTCCAGCAATGGCATTATCAGAATCAGCACCGGTTAATGTGATTACAGTACTTACACCTTCTTTAGATAATTCAATTGCTCCGGCAGGGCTGATTGTCAATGTTGGTGTAGCGTTAATTAAAGCTACATTATACCAACCCGAACCATTCGAAATATATAGCCGATTAGATGCACTCACATAAGCTTGATCACCAGCAGTGAGTCCACTTGTTGGCAAATTTTCTTTTGTGGCATATACAGTGAGGCCGCCTGCTCCGGCATCTTCAATTGCTGCATTTCTTATCGATGATAATGTTGTCATATTAGTTCTCTATCAGTACCCAACCTTGAGCAGAATTGTAATAAACCAATCCAATACCTGCTCTGTCTACGTTAATTGTTAAATCACTTGCTGCACCTTGGATATTATGACCATTTCGTGATACCGTAATATTATTTGTTGATGCATTTCCTGTTACATCTATGATTCTGATTTCATCACCTAGACTTGCAGATGATGGAAGTGTGATAGTCTTGGCAGATGATGTATCAATAAAGAGTTTATCACCTGCTGCTGCAGTAACTGGTGTTCCTGTTGGTGCAGTCCATGCATTCGTTCTAATAACATCTGTATTTGATACAAAGGATGCAATCTTAATTTCATCACTGAGATCTGCACCAGATGTAAGGACAACCGACATACCGTTTGATGCAGTATAATCATCAGAGTCATTCAGTAATAAACCATTCATAAAGACCTGAATGTTACCAGGCTGGTATGCAAGTGAAGCACCGGTGAGATCATTACCATTAAAGATAGTCTGACCAGAATCTGCGGTGAATTTATACAGCTCCATATTTTGGCCAGGATTACTGAATGCAGATACAACCAATTCATCATTCAGTGATGCAGAGTCTGCAAGTATTACACTTGAACCACTAACTGCAGTAAAGTCTGCATTACGAAGTAATATACCATTTAGATGAACTTGTAACGCGCCAGGAACATATGATAATGTATTGCTGTTAACATCAGAACCACTAAATGTTGTTTGACCTGCAGTAGCAGTGAATTCATAATTCTTTACATTCGGTGTTACAACAACACCCTTACGGTTGATCAGAGTAACAAGATCATTTGAATCTGTGGCAGATACAAGAGTAACTGTGGTACCGGCATTGGTAGAATAATCATCTGAATCTTTGAGTAGAATACCATTCAGATAAACATCCAAATTACCAACTGAATAATCTAGGGTAATTCCATTATCATCAGCACCAGTAATGGATGTAATTGGTGTTGGTGTTGTAAAGTAATATTTGCTTTCTACTAATCCTCGCTGGGTAAGGACACGTCCACGTTTTTCGACAACTGTGACACTGTATCCGCTGTCGACTCCTGAGGCGAAGGTGACTGCTGATGAAGTGGCAGTGTAATCATCATTGACCACTTGCAAGACGCCATTAAGGTAGACATCAAGATGAGTAGGATCAATTGAACTGTGACTAAATACGGTTTGAGCTGCCGTTGCAGTATATTGAGATTTTTCATTTACAAACTCACCTCGAGTAAAGTCAACCTTTGTTCCAATATAATCAGAATCAATAAGCTGTGATACAAGAGCAGAGTCTAGCCCTCCTCCTCCACCACCAGATGTTTGTCTTGCTTGAACATAAGCACTATCAACAATCGCGATAATATCTGCGCTATCGACTGTTCCTCCTCCGCCAGCAGATTGACGTGCTTGAACATATGCACTATCAACGATGGCGATGATGTCTGCACTATCAACTGTTCCACCACCACCTGTAGTTTGTCTAGCTTGTACGTATGCGCTGTCTACTAATACTAAAACATCAGAATCACTATATGAGTTCAGATCAGAATGATTGGCTAGTCTTGTCCATGCACCGGCATGTGCAAAGTAACCTGCTCCAGTATTATGCGCATGAGCAAACATACCGTGATAAGTGCTAGCACTTGGGAATGAACCTGTTGAATCATATACGTTAGCAAATAATACTTTATTGCCTAACATATCAAGGTCAGATCGAGTAACTCTTTGTCTCACATATGCTGAATCAACTACAGCATTAATACCTGCAGAATCTTGGAATCTATCTCTTAGTTGAATATAGGCTGAATCGACTAGATTGACAATGAGTGCAGAATCGAGTGTTTCACTACCAATAATACTAATAACATCAGCTGAATCTAAAAGATTATTTGCCTGCAAGCCAACAGTATTGCCGTTACTATCGATAAATCTAATATTATTACCGTCTGTACGAATCTGGTGGCCACCTAAATAAATGGAATTACCTGACAAGTATAGGTCTTTCCACTTCTTAGTTGGAGAACCAAGGTCATAAGTGCTATCAAGAGATGGTATCAAATCACTTCCGACATTAAGGAAGTTTGAATCAATGATTGCTTGAGTAGCCGCGGTTTGACTATTGCCACTAAATTTCTGTACTGTAAGAATATCACCTAATGAGGCAGAATCAGTTAGAGTGACAGTTGATCCATCTGTTGCAGTATAGTCAACTGAATCTATAAGTAAAATACCATTAAGATAAATTGCCAGTGCACCAGCTGTATAGCTGAGTGTTTGACTGTCATCATCAAATCCACTATAAACCTTTTGGCCAGAATCAGAAGTATAATGTAAGAACGTTTGACTAAATGGTAAAGCTGCAGAATCGAGTGAAGCGTCGATCAAACCTTGTACAGTTGCTGAATCTGTACCAGTAATACCAAGACCGCTAATATATGCTGAGTCTATTAGGTTTTTAATATCACCAGAATCGTAGATTTCTCCTACGCGTTGCCAAGTATTTCCTCCAGCAAAGAACATGTATACACTATAACCGCGGGTGCCATAGTTGTTTCTACCTAGAATAAAATACGAAGCTAATACACCATTTGGATGTCGTATATCAATCGTGCCACTAGCATTGCTGATAGTTTTACCTAAAGAAACATTATTAGCATCATACCAAGTGTATGAACTCGGCGTAGCAGTTTTAGAACCATTGATACCAGTGTTTGAAACCATATATGATCCATCGGTATATCCGATAGAGTAAATATGTCCAGATGCTGCATTGCCAATATTGAAATATGATAAAGCAGCTGGATTAGTAAATGTCCAGCGACCACCAGAATTATATGGGCTAGTACCCATAAGGAATGTTCTATCAAAAGATCCATTTGGACCAGGAGGTATATGAGTAGGTCCTATATTAAACGAGGCTGCAGAACCACCAACACCGTTTGCTGTCCATTCGTATGATGTTAATCCAGGTTCTGCAGTAAATGTGCCTGCAGGTAAAGTAGTTGTCCAGTTGTTATCAGCAGTTAATCTATATAAATCTAAATCATTACGATCAAGCCAAAAATCTCCAGTAGAAACTTCCTGTGCACCAGTAGGAGCTGATGTAGTAATATTCCATCGTCTTTCAGCATCACCAGGTACAAACTTCTTATTGAGAATATAATCTGAATCGATTAACCCCAATACAACTGCAGAATCCTGGAATGCTTGCGCGCCTGTTCCAGCAATTGTAGTCCAAAGACCAGAATCATTCGCATAATACAAAGCATCATTATTCTTAGCATGTGCAACCATACCTTTAAACACTGAAGCATTTGGAAAATCACCATCACTATCATAACTATTTCCGTAATGGATATGTTTACCGCCAACCATTTCAAGGGCTGAGGTTCCAGTAAGTTCGATCTTAAAGTTTCTTTGATCGCTATCATTTTGTGAGAAGTAGAAGTTTCTACGACCGTCAAAGAATATGTAATCACCTGCTGATTGGTGACTAATACGTAAGGCTTTTTCTGTAGCACCTACTATACTTGCTATAACAACGTAGTTTGTCCAACCGCCGGCCCAGTTAGGTGCTGGATTTCCTGCTGAATTTTCACAGTAATATCTGTATGTGCCATTTCCAAGATCTGTTTTACTTACTACTTGGAAATAACCATGAGCAGAATTGACCCAATAATAACCATACAACCATTGGCCAATAGGCAAGCCACCACTAGCATAATTGTAAGATGCTATAAATTGACCATCAGGATAAATACTATTAAAGAATGAAACGACTGAAGTGTTAGATTGTGCAAGTGTACCAGCGACTTGTTGGTCATCACCGAATATCAACACTTCGTTTGCATTATGGTCGACTCTTGCTTTCACATATGCAGAATCAATAAGTGCAATTGTTGTGGCCGAATCAACGCCTCCACCACCGCCGCCACCGCCGCTACTAGAGTCGCGAAGCTGAACATAAGCACTATCAATTAAATTAATAATTTGTGCAGAATCTAAACCAGCTGCAGCATTAATAACAATATCGCCAACCATTCCACTGTGAACGGTACACTGATAAACTAGGGATGTTGGAGCATTCATAGGTATTGTAAATTCTACTGTACCTGAACCACCGTTATTTGTTACACCATCGCTATAAGCTGATCCACCATTTGATAATCTAATTTCAAATGGATGACTACCAGGAATGTTTGTAAACTTATATGTTTTACCGCGTGTTAAATATAACGTTGGATCATTCGCAGTTGATGGGAAACCATCACCGCTAAACAAATAATTTGATCCATCACCACCAACAGAAAATATTGTTTCAGCA
>Ga0222719_10002614_pt1 | contig 16351 bp, 16 predicted proteins | sample C33_34DmetaG_FD_165039 | JGI IMG/M metagenome (GOLD analysis project Ga0222719, IMG submission 165039) | Estuarine water microbial communities from San Francisco Bay, California, United States - C33_34D | ecosystem: Environmental > Aquatic > Marine > Unclassified | place: USA: California... | reverse complement strand
CCCGCTATTTTTACGCCAGTGACTGCGTTATCTGCAATGGCTGCAGTATCAACAGCATTATCTGCGAGTTCAGATGAAGTAACCGCATCAGCTGCAATGTTGTCTGCGGTGATTGTGTTTGCCGCAATCTTTGCTCCTGTGCCAGTGCCGCCAACAACCGCTAAATCGGCAAGTGCTGCGGTATCAACTGCAGCATCAGCTAGTTCAGACGCTGTAATTGCATCAGCTGCGATTTCAGCGGCCGTAATTGTATTAGCTGCAATTTTATCTGCCGTAATTGCGTTGTCCTGAACGGCAGCTGTTGCCACAGCGTCATCTGCAATTTCAGTTGCAGTGATTGCATCGGCAGCAATCTTTGCGTTTGTGATTGCATCGTCAGCAACTTTGACCGTTGTTACGGCATTCGTTTGGATTGATCCACTTGCAATTGAATTGTTAGCAACCTTTGCAGCCGTTACGGCGTCGTCTGCAATCTTTGCAGTGGTTACTGCCAGGTCGCTAATTTTGCCTTCGGTAACCGAAAGGTTGACAATTGATGCGGTGTCTACAGCATCATCTGCCAACTCTGAAGCACCCACGGCATCCGCAGCAATCTCCGCAGCGGTAATTGTGTTTGCTGCAATTTGCGTTGCCGTAACTGCACCATTGGCAATCTTTGTAGTTGTTACGGCAGCCGCCGCAATCGCTGCTGCGTCAACCGCATTGTCTGCCAGCTCTGATGCACCAATTGCATTTGCTGCGATATTTGCTGCAGTGATCGTGTCGGCTGCAATTTTATCTGCTGTGACGGCATCGTCTGCAATCGAAGCAGTAACAACCGCATTATCTGCAATTTTGGCTGAAGTTACAGCATCATTTGCAATTTTTAAAGTTACGACTGAATCAGTCGCCAGCTTTTCTGCAGTTACTGCGTTGTCTTGTATTGATTCGGTTGGAACTGAACTGTCTGCAATTTTTGCAGCAGTGACTGCATCATCCGCAAGTTTTGCTGTGGTTACTGCTGCGTTGTTTAACTTGTCAGTTGTTACAGCAAGATTTACAATAGCTGCTGTGTCTACCGCATCATCGGCCAACTCTGAGGAGCCGACTGCATTTGCCGCGATATTTGCTGCAACAATAGTGTCAGCCGCAATTTCTGTAGTTGTAACCGCCCCGTTTGCAATCTTGGCAGTAGTAACAGCATCAGCGGCAATTGCAGCGGTATCAACCGCGTTATTAGCTAGCTCAGATGCTGTAATTGCATTAGCAGCAATTTGAGCTGCGGTAATCGTGTCAGCAGCAATTTTTGCGGCTGTAACAGCATCATCAGCGATAGCAGCTGTGACAACGGAATTGTTAGCAAGCTCGGTGGAAGTTACTGCATCTGCAGCAATTTTTGCTGTAGTTACAGCATCGTCTGCAAGCTTTGCGGTGGCTACGGCATTATTTAGAATTGAGGCCGTAACTACAGCGTCATTTGCAATTTTTGCTGAAGTAACTGCATCATCAGCAAGCTTTGCAGTGGCAACTGCTGCATTATTAATTTTGTCAGTTGTAACAGCTGCATTAACAATTGCAGCCGTATCTACCGCATCATCGGCCAGCTCTGCAGCCCCAACTGCATTTGTTGCAATGTTTCCAGCAACGATGGTATTGTCTGCAATCTTGGCGCTTGTTACAGCGTCATCTGCAATTTTTGCTGTAGTTACTGCAACGTTTGCAATTGCAGCCGTATCTACTGCATCGTCTGCAAGCTCTGACGAACCAACAGCATTTGGAGCGATGTTTTCGGCGGTGATTGTATCTGCTGCAATCTTTGCGCTAGTTACAGCATCATCAACAATCGCAGCAGTATCTACGGAATCGTTAGCGAGTTCAGAAGACGTAATTGCATCAACAGCAATGTTTGCTGCTGTAATTGTGTCTGCTGCGATTTTCGCAGAAGTTACCGCCCCGGTAGCAATGGCTGCGGTGTCAACAGCATTATTTGCAAGCTCGGAGGCCGTGATCGCATCGGCAGCAATATTGCCAGAAACAATCGTGCCGTCTGCAATCTTTGCGCTAGTTACAGCATTGTTTTGAATTGCAGCTGTATCTACAGAATCATCAGCCAGCTCAGAAGCACCAATCGCATTTGGCGCGATGTTTGCGGCAGTAATCGTATCCGCAGCAATCTCAGTTGTTGTTACCGCTCCACCATTGATTTTTGCGGTGGTAATTGAGTCATCCGCAATCGCGACTGTTACTACAGCGTTATCGGCAATTTTTGCAGAAGTAACTGCATCGTTTGCAAGCTTTGCAGTTGTTACAGCACTGCCTGAAATTTTTACTGCCGTTACCGACCCATCAACCAAAGCGGCGGTGTCAACAGAATTATCAGCTAATTCAGAGGAACCAACAGCGTTTGCGGCTATGTTCGCAGCGGTAACTGTATCTGCCGCAATCTTTGCGCCAGTGACAGCAGCGTTGACAATTGCAGCAGTATCAACACTGTCGTCTGCTAGCTCGGAATCGGTTACAGAATTTACTGCAAGATTCGCAGATGTAATTGTGGCTGCTGCAATTTTTGCACCAGTGATTGCCGCATTTGCAACCTTTGCAGTTTCAACGGCATCAGTAGCAAGCTTTGCTGCTGTAATGGAGCCATCTGCAACCTTTACCGCTGTAACCGCGTTGTCTGCAATATTTGCGGTGGCTACTGCATCATTCGCAAGCTTTGCATTTGTTACTGCGTCATTGGCAATTTTTGCGGTAGTTACACTTAAATTTTGAAATGAGTCGGTGGCCATTGCACCGGCGGCAATTTTCTCCTGTGTTACCGCATTGTCTGCAATTGCAGCAGTATCAACTGCGTTGTCCGCCAGCTCTGACGCGCCAATGGCGTTGGCAGCAACCTGGGTTGCGGTTATGCTGTCGTTAACCAGCTTCCCGCCTGGGATTACTGCATCATCAATTAAATTGACGACGCCTTGCTGAACCAGCCCCTTGATCGTTAGCCTGCGAGTTTCGCTCGCAGAATTATCCGCAACAGCAATATCATCGGTGGCCTCCGCGTCCGCTTGCAGCAGTACAGGAAGCTCTGAAATCTTTAGGTCTGCCACTGATTACTAGACCGGAGTGCTTCCTGTATTCTAGGACTTGCAAATCATCAGTCTTGTTGCTCCACTTCAAGGAAACCGATCTGGTTTGCTTCCTGCACGATGCGGTCTGTGTCTTCCTGCAGTAGGTAATTGCTGACTGTTTTGGTGCGTAGCTCAATCTGGCCAGTAGTCACAAATTCAATGGTGGATTCAATGGGTTCTCCAGCGGAAAAGGACAAACCTGCATTGGTAATCCTTGCATAAAATTCGTACCAAACTTCATCGTTAACGTCTTCTGCTCTGCCGCCGGGCTTAGCACCACGCCCCACCAAAGTTACTTTTGCCCAAAATTCACTGCCAACCTTAGTGCGTAAAAGTAGCTGATTTAGGTAAATGGGCATTTCTACAGCACCGGAAGACTCGCCTCTGAGCAGTGGATCGTTTGGGCGGCGCTCATAATCAAAAAAGCAAGTAATCCGACCACTGCCGCTGATCAGACCAGAATATTCACGCCTGAATTCGTCTGAAAGAGCAGTGCTGTCAATCGACTCACGCTGCGTGTTTACTTCGTAGCTAATTACTTGTCCTAAGATTCGCTCGTTATTGTTGCGGACATTAATTGAAATCGGAATGTCTCGATTTGGTACAACAAGGCTCACACTGCCAGTAATTTCGCCCGAGATGGCCTCATCAAACGTCTTGTAAAGACGGATGCCTCCAATCTCATTGACAAAAACGTAAAAAATTCCATCCTTAAACACTTGGTTTGATGGCCAACCATCTGAACCAATAAAACTTAAAAGCGTTCCATCGGTAGTCTTGATCTCAATTTGATCGCCTGTAATCAAAAGACCAAGCGTAAAATCAAAACTAAAACGCCTCCTAGATGCATTGACATCAGAAGGCTTTATTGTCCCTGTGATTGGCTCGTCTAGGCTTGTTCTGCGAAGCTCAATCTGCCCAATTTCCCCAAGTAGGACAGCCATTAATCACAGGGTGATCAGATTAAGGTCGCCTGCTGCGGTGAAGGAAACATCGGCGGTAATAATCTCACCGATGCTGGTTGAAATTGTTGCTGAAGTAACAAAGGCATTAAAAGAAAGCTTCTTTGGCCCCCAATCAAACCTTACCGATGACTTCGGAGGTTCTGCTTGTGTAAATAGATTGCCCAACAACGTGGTTAGTGCCGTGTCGTCGTCATGATACATGATCGTTGCTGTTCCACTAAAGCTTTTAAGGCCAGCCTCATTTTGAACAGCGTCTTTATCTAAGGTTGTTACTTCGATCAGAGCCAGGTTACCCTCTACAGTCCAAGCTCTAACCCTAGCCTGCAAGGCATTGCCAAAAGTAATTGAACCATCCTTGCCCGTGTAGATAGCCATTTTTTAAGCGCTTGGGACAATGGTTTGATTCTAGCGTTTTTCAAGGCTAAAACTTACACGGTGACGCTCGTCAGGTCACCGTCTGCCGTAAAGGAAACCTCAGCCCTAGCAACTTCACCAGGTGCAACAGCAATGCTTGCGCTAGTGATGATTGCACTGAATTTAATTAGCCTGAGGGTATCTCCGTCGCCCCACCGAAACTCAGCCTCTGCAGGCTCTACTGCTCCGGTCTTAAAAACTCGGCCAAGCAGGTTAGAAATACTGGTATCTTCTTTGTAGTAAATAATTGTTGCTGTGCCGGTGTAGCTCTTAAGGTCGGCCAGGTTTCCAACGGCGTGATCACCAAGCTCTGTTTTGTCGAGCAGGTTAACACTTGCTTCAACAGTCCAGTTGCTTGTCTTTGCTTGCCGATTACCTGCAAAGAAAAATTTACCGTCTATACCCCGGAAAACTTCGGCCATGAGCTGTTGACCTAAAAGGACATCTTACCCATTCTAATCATCGGCCAAGAAAACCCCAATAAATTCACAGACCACAGTGGACCTGCCTTTGAAAGTGCTTGTAACCTGCGGCGGCCCGGCATATCTCCAGCTAAGCCCGGTTTCCTGCTCTTTTATGTAGTTCAAAAAACCGGCGTCTGAAATACCAGCGCCAGCGTTGTCGCTACTAAAAATAACAGTGTCTAGGTCTGAGTTCACGTTAATATAGTTGTCTATGATATTCTTTGCTTGAGAATCCAAGATATTTCTAAATTCCAAGGAAAGGGTTGAATCAACCCTCTTGTTGCCGTACCTTAAAATTGTAAGCGCACCATTCTGCGCCCTAAACTCGGTTTGAGGAAAAGTGCCTGGCGTGTAGGTTCTTGATGAGGGCCTTATGTTGGGGAAATCTCTTGCAGGCATCAGTAAACCACCTCAGTAAATTGGTTGTTGCTCCAGTCCAATACCTTCAGTGTACCGGAGCTGGTAAGTGGCACGTTGCTGCCTGCAACTTCGATTAAACCGTCTTCCGCATAGGAAATGCTCTCTACCTTGTAGATTCGATCATTGACAGCATTGGTACTGACGCTAAAAACTGTTCCAAAAAGATTTCCCTGTGTTGTCTTGCCATTTTGAACACTGAGCGTTTCTTGCTTAACCCCTTCAGTTCCCGGCTTGTAAAAGAAGATATTTCTGTTGCCGTCACTTAGCCTTATTCCTTGAATTGTTCCATCGATGCCAATGCTTCCGTTTAAAAGGCGTGAGGTATGGGTTGCTTCGCTCACGAGTCTAAAATAATCCCCAGGCTCTAAATTCAACGCTGCTTGTGGAGTGGTCTCAAATCTTACGCCGTGGTCAACCTCTTGCCGTGTTTTCAATGCAAATTTTGCAAATTTGCGTGCGTGCTCTTCGCTAGTACAAAAACCACTTAGGTCAAATACTTCCTCAGGATCGTCAGGCAATCCAGAATTCAGCCTGATCTCAAGCGTTCTGGTTTGTGGAAAGCCATTCTCAGTGTCTTGCCGCCATAGAACAACAGCCTTAAAAAGCTGACGTTCTTCGGGGTCTAAAAAGCTAACCTGCAGATTTCTTATGTTTCCATCTGTAAAGAGTGCCTTAATTTCCGGCTTTACATTTGGGTTGATTGAATTATCCACAAGGCTGGCAGTCGTTGGAACTGTTGGGAAAAGGCTGAATTTTCCGCCAATGATCGTAAAGTCGAGCAAGCAGTAAGCCGCATTTTCAAAAATAAACTGCCTAAGGTTTTGCCTTTCAGAAATCACGCCGTCCCAGAAAAAGCCGTTTACGTTGCAAAATTCTGCGGCTTGTACAAACCTGCCTCTAGTAACCTGATCAGTTCCAATCAGCTCAGCAGCGCCAAAGTCTTTGTTGGTCAACAAAGCATAAACAATTTCCGGCAGGGTGTTGATTGCTCCGAATCCGCTAGCTAGCAATCTTTCCGCAATAATGCCTTCTTTGAAAAAAGCAGAGAACTGATTAAAACTGGCCCATTCCAAGCTGCTGCCGATTCTGATTCCAGCAATGGCTAAATTATCATATTGTGGTGATACGTTATTTAAGGTGTATTCGTTTACAAAGGTTATTTCGTGCTCGGGGCCGTCAAAATTGCTGTTTTCCTCTTGGTCATACACGACATAATCCGCAACAGCGTCAAATTCGCGTAATTTTGTACTAGCTTCGGACACGTTTGCAAGATTAAATTCTTTATTTGAGGCGTCCTGTCTTGTGATGATTTTCCTTCTTCCTGTAAATTTTATTTTTACTCCGTTGGAGTCAAAAACCTCTCTGTTACCCTCTTCAAGCAAATTTATGAGCTTAGAATTATAAAGCGCGTCCAGAACGAATATATTTCCAGGGAAAGGCAGCAAACGATATTCCCAGTTATTTGATCTTGGGTGATAAATTTTAATTGAGGTATATATGTCTTGGGGAGTGTTGCCCCTTACCGCAAAAAGTTCGCCAGGAATTAAGTCTTTAAACCCAACGTTTTGGTTTGCTGCTCTTCGCTGAAGCCTGAAAAAACTATAGCGGTTAATGAATTTACTAACCGAGCCAAGGCTAAGGCCGCCTCCGCCTTCTGGGCTTTCGTAATCTTTAATCACATTTTTCGAGGGGTTGCTGTTTACATTTGCAAAACCGTTAATTCTTCTGAAAACCCTTGACTTAATGCCAATTTCTATTGCATCGCAAGGTCTTGACGTTACAACTGTTGCGACAGCCGCTCTTTGAACTGCCAGTCTTTCGTTAGGCTCAAAAGTATCTAAAGAGTTTGCTGTATCTAGTCTTCCTCTACCTTCTGCCCAATCAAAAGTAAATTCTTTGATTAGCCCTGGTCGCCACGGCTCTGGTCGGTTGATACCTGTTAATACAGCCAAGCCATTGCCAGCTAAATAAATTTCACCGATGCTTAAATTTGAATCAGCATTAGTACGAGTTGTTCTTACACTTTGACGAACATCCTCAACACCAAAAGGCTCAAATCTAGGGTCTTCTTCATTATCTCCAATTCTATACTTAAATCCAGTGTTTGTTACGCTGCCGGGGATAACATTGCAACGCCTTGAAAAACGCGCTTGTATCTTTTCTTGTTTTTCTCTTGGTCCTTGCTTTGCTTGTTCGCCTAAACCGTCAGGGATCAGCACCAGCTCATAGTTAACTTTAAATCTCATGCCGTTTGGCATTGGCGCATAAGATCCAAACTGGGTTTGTGTGCTGGGGAATCTTGCTTGACAAAAAACGGGCAAGTATCTTGGAGGATTTACATTGTCCCAAAAAACAGAGAAAACGTCGATATTACCCGATGGAGGCTTAAGCTTTCCGTTTGTGTATTGAACAGTCTGTGATCCGCCTCTGATTATACGACCACCGTCCTGATTAAAGAGAAGGTTTACTTTTGTCGCCGTGTAAGACTTCAATAAAGAATCGCCAATTGCATATCCTTGGTAATCAGGTACTCTTGCAATTCTTCCAGCACTAAAAGCAAAAATCGCATTAAGCTGTTGCGTAATTCCCTTTGATCTAAATTGAGACCATAAAAGCTGGGAATTTACACGCACTCCTCTTTTAGTAAAAATAAGAGGTATCACCGAACCAAGGCTTGCCAAGTCTTGGATGGAATTAAATTCTGATTGCGGCGCAAAACGGCTTTTGCCTGTAATGTCCGCCGTTCTAATTGGTGAAAGTCTTTCTTGTGATTCGGCTGATCTAGGCTTAGGCGCAAGCAGCGCACCAACCGCCTGTAGCGCTACGCCTACAACGATTGAAACAACCGCAGCTGTTACCGGATCATTTCTGACATCAGGAATTAAATCATATTCTCTAGGGCGCGTCCCGTTGTAAGAGTCAACAATGTCTACAAAATCAAAATATTCATCGACAGTAAGGCCAACCGTTTCGCAAAGCTCTACCTCTGCGGGTAATAACACCCGACGACCTGCAGGGCGTCTATGGTGCTCCATTGCACCGCCGATCCGACGAAACTCAGCCATCCGTTTTCAAACCATACTGCCAGGCCATAACCATTTTCAGATTGGCAAAGCGCTATGCAACCAAGTCTAGGGGATTTCGTTTGCTCGCCCCAACGCTCTAACTGTTCCCAAAAAATAGAATTGTCGCCTTTTCTTAAGCGTCGATACCAGCTTCTTTTTGGCTTTGGCGGTGGAAAGCCGTAATGCTCCATCACTTCAATGCAAAGCCCGACGCAATCGGTGGCACCGTGTTGATCAATCCTTGCGCCCAAGCGGTAAGGCTTGCCAATCAAATGATACGGGTTCACCTGTTTTGGATCTGTCCAGAAACAGGCAGTGCGCCAACCTGTTTTTGTGTAAGCACCCTATTTGGAGCAACGGCACCCACGGCATCGATTGAGCTTGAAAGTGTAATCTCAACTGTTACAGCGTCATAAGAAACATTGGAAACAATCCAGTTTTCTGTGCTTAGTGTTTTTGCAACACTAAGATTGCCGCGTGTAAGGCTGTTGGTGTCTACTCTGACTTTCCAGCGCTTTTCTACTGCCTCAACACCAAGGCCCAAGGAGATCGGGTTATTAGCCAAAACAAGCGTTGATTGCAGATTGTCCCCGGTGCGGTTTTTTGTAGCGCCTTGGTATATGAAGCTCAAAAAATTATAGGTCGCACCTCCAAATCCAATTGTGCCGTTTGTGTTGGCATTTTGAAATCGCTGCACACCTGCACCATCGCCAGTCACCTCAATAAAGTTGCCCAGTACGATTAAGCTCATAGCCCGATTTTAGAACGCTGTGAACGGCTGTTCTTTAGTGTAGAGATTGTCATTGACTGTCCCATTTTTGCGCCGTTTTTAGCTGCTTGATCTAAGCCTGCCTTGAATTGATCCTCTGTGACAAATCTCATTCCGTTGACTTCGGTCACGTTGTAATTTACGGTCATTGTCGAGGCACCACGGCCCCCTGAGTTGCCGCTGTAGCGCCTCATAGCCTCAGAGGTGTTGCTTTGGACAAAACCGCCTTGGCTGCCCATTTGCAGCAGCTCAGGGCCTCTTTCTCCCACAAGGTAAGTGCCGCCAGGCCTAACAGGGCCACCGCTTGCTCTCTTGCCAAATCCCAAAAAGCTGAAAATGCTTCCAATTGAGCCGCCGCTATTGCCCAAAGCATTAAGGCCCGCATTGATTAGCAGTGAACCAACCTGTTTCAAGACACCAGAGAGAATATCGTTTAACTTTGCGGTTCCACTAATCAAGCCATCGATTCCGGACCTTAAAGTGCTGCCAAGCACTTCACCAATTCCTGAAAGTGTTTGCTTGAAAATATTGGCTTCATCATTGGCTTTCTTTATTTCTTCGTCAATCTTCGCGCCTTCAGCAAATCCTGATCGAACATTATTCAAAGCCTTTTCAGTATCAAGCACCCCTTGGGCCAGACTTTCGCCAATTGCCAATCCTGCTTGAGCTTGTGAGACAGCTTCAATTGTTTTAAGAAGTTCTTCCCTTTGATCGGCAGCAGCATTTGCAACCTTCCTTGATGCATCTTCTCTTTCAAAATCAAGACGCAAAAGTTTTTTCGTTAAATCATCTTGTTCAAGCAGCAAAGCAAGGCGGCGTCGTTGTTGCTCAATTAATTTTTCACCGGCTTCTGTTTGCTTTTTCAATATGTCTTCAGGGCTTTGGCCGCTTCTGCCTCCACCCCCAGCCCTGCTGCCAGCACCACCAGTGCCACCAGCAACAGCAGGGGGGGCAACTGAAGTTTGCCCACCGGATCTAGACCCAGAGCTAACCGCAGGGCCGGTAAAGCCTTGGGTGATCGTTTTTGCTGCATTATTGAAAGCCTCCGTCAGGCCACCCAAGGCATTACCAACCGCTCCACTGATTGCAGATCCAATTGAAGCGCCCTTTTCCAGAAGGCCCTTGAGCCAAGGGAATTGATTTAAGAAGGCAAAAACTTGCTTTGATGCCTCAACAAAAGCATTTCTGAAAGCATTACCAATTGATCCAACAATGCCTTGAACCCCATTTGAAATCGAAGTCCAAAGACCTGAAGCAACAGAGTCAACATTAGAAACAGTCTGTTGCCAAGCTGAAGCAAAAAATCCAACAAAGTCACGCCACAAGCCTTGAACAACTCCAATTGGATCACCAATGGCTTTTTGTATATCATCGCCAAATCTAAAAACGATGAGAACCAAATCACCAATCAGAGCCCCAAATGCCTGGCCAAATTTTTCAATTAAATTCGCAACAAAATCAATTGCTTTTCTGATTGATTGCCAACCTTCTTCAAGACCAGCAAGGCTTGCTGTTGCATCAATGCCAAGAGCCTTTGCAATTGTTTCTGCAAAAGCTCTGACAGCATTTGAACCCGCCTTGATTGGAGCAATGATCAAATTCAAAGCTGTCGCCAGACCCTCAACGGTCACCGCAACAACAAGGAATGTTGCTTTCAATGCCTCCCCTAAAACGGATTGATCAGCAAAAGCATTTGTGAACGCTGTCTGAACTCGTTTCAGTGCGCCTTCAATTGTGTTTGCAGCTTCAGCCTGAGCCCTGGCTGCAACACCAGATGCATTGCCTTGGTTTTCAACTAATTGATTCAATTTTTCAAGGTCATTCAATAATGGGGCCACAACCTGCCCAGCTTCAACACCGATAATCTTCAACAGATCTGTTTTGTTTGAAACCTTGCTGAGCTTTTCAAGGGTCTTAACAAATCCCTCTTGCCCAATGGTCGTTGCGTTAATCTCAACGCCGTAAGTCTTTAAGATGTCCGTTGCTTCCTTAGAATTTGCGCCAAGCTTTGCAAGTGCCGACCTGATGCCAGTAATGCCAATCTCTGCGTTGATACCCGTTGCGGTAACGGCAGCGATTGCACCGTTGATCTCCTCCAACGGCACATTCAAAGAAGCCGCAAGAGGTGCAAGCTTACCGATGTTGTTTGCATACTCGCCAATGACAATTTTGCCGTCGTTTTGAGTTTGAATAAATCCATCTACCAACTTGCCCGCTTTGTCTGCAGACAATCCATAAGCATTCAAAACGGATGTGGTCGCGTTTGCAACAGTGTTAATATCACTGAACCCACCAGTCGCGCCAAGGCTTGCGGCTTTCAAAACGTTTGACGCATCTGCAGCCCTGTTAAAACCAGCAGACGCCACGTCATAAGCGGCAGCAGTTAAATCAACAACGCTCGCTTGGCCTTGTAACTCAGTGCTAACATCCTTCAGCTGAGCTACTAATTCTTCGCTATTTACGCCAAGAGATCTAACCTTCGCCTCTGCAAAATCTTGTTGTTTGAGAGTGTTGAAAATAGCAGAAAGACTTGTAAGCGCTGTCAAGGCAGCGCCAATAGGTCCGAGCGCTACGTTTAAGGCAGCCCCAAAACCCTTGACGCCAACAGCTGCAACCTTGGCACCCTGGCCTGTAGCCGCAAAGGCTCCACCGGCACCGCGAAGTTTTCCAGCAACACCGCCAAAAGCCTTTTCGACCTTTTTGCTTTGCTCTGAGACACGACGAAGAGGCTGAAGCGCATTCTTCGCATCAACCTCAAGCCTTACACCAGCAACGGCGTCAGCCACAATATCACAGAAGCATTAATGGCATTCTAACGACAGCCACTGCGTCTCATTTGCGCCTTTTGCTCGTCATTGCAAAGCTCAAAATACTTAGACCATAAAATGATTTCCTCCAATGTCATTTCACTGTTTAACTTGACAAGGGTGTACCCAAGTTCTTTGGCCACACCCATTTGGAGCCGCAGCAAGCTATCTTGCTTCAGCTCCTGTTTTAGTTTTTTACGTCAAGCTCCTCTTCAGAATCCTCGCCAATGACTGCAAGCATTAAATTTTGCAGATCAGAATCGCGCACATCGTTTTTAAGCTCTGCGATTTGACCCGCCTGAAAAAGTCTTTGGCCGTTTTCGTCTGTGGCTTTTTGAACTAGCAATTGCAGGGCAAAAGCGTTCAAGTCATCACCTGCAGGCTTTTGTGCGCGTTCACGCTCTGCCATGGTGAGAGGCGTACGCCAAAACTCAAAACTCTCTCCGTTGTGCAACTTCACAATTTTTTTGACGGGCGTTAAATTCGCGGCACTCTTAAGACGTTCAAGGGCAGAGGGTTTTTTCACGGGGCAAGCTGGCATGGCAAAATATTCTTTACCTTTTGATTTTAGCTTTTAAGCGCTAGTGCTGAAATCAAAATCAGGAGAGGAAGAGGGCCTAAAAGTAATCTCGACGTTTTGCCCATCGTTGGGATTCACCGATCTGGTTGCTGCAGTCAAAACGGCCTGAAAGGTAATGCTACGGCTTAATGCCTCGCTGGCTTGCTTGTCAGTGTAAAGCTTGAAGGTACAGCCAATTTGCTGGTTTAATACGACATCCTCAATTAATCGATTGCTTAAGGGCGCGTCATCATCAACCACCCAAACGACCGCGGTTCCCGTTGCATCACCTAGGCCGCCGATATATTGCCTGAATTGAATTTGCTTTTTTGGAGTTTGACCGATTGTTGTCACGTCAATCTCTGCGCGTTCAATCTCAAGATTCCAGCTCTGCACTTGACCGATAGCAGCGAAGTCGGCATAAGATATTTGAAAAACATTCGGGTTTACTAAAGTTCCATCATCAGAAAGGTTTACAGCAGAACCACCAGGCGTGGCAGAAACCTGAAGAACCCCGGTCGTTGAGTTGTAGGCTATCACGTAAAATGTAGTGTTTTCGGTTAATCCACTGGGCAAGGTGCCAGATCCAGGCAAGCCAGATTGCTTGTCAATAAAACCAAAAGCGACAGGATCACCAACACGAAAGCCTAAAAAAGGGCCAATTGTAATTTGGTTTTGTGCCGTGTCAACACTCGACTCATTAAAAGTCCCAATCGTTCCCGCGGGCTTGTAATACAAAGCACCGGACGTGCCCGAGAGAACAGTTACCGCCATGATGCAAAGTGAATGGCTTTTTCAGTCTACATAGCAAGTGAAAGTGATCACAAGCTGTGTTTGAAAAAATGCGCTTTCAGGGCTAGAAGGCCTCACAACACTGGGGCCAGATGCAGCGTCAAAGATGATGCTGGATACAGTTTGGCGATCAAACAAGTCTTTCACCCTTTCGACAATTGTGTAGTTTGCAGCAGCGCCAGCACCAACAGGCGTAAAAGTGTTGATCGTCAAGGTGCCGTTTTGAGCGTTGAAGCCAGTTGAAGGGCCAACCAGGGTTGCATAATTATTTGCGCCAAAAAGCAAAAACACCTGTAGCCATGTTGAATCGTTTGGCGGTGTAAAGGGTACGTTTTGGTATGCGACAGGATATGAAGGAGACAACGCCATCTCTGTCGCAATTCTGCCTTCAATGGCTGCTCTAATGTCGTTGTAAGTGCTGCTCATCCTTGGCTCCTAATTTTGCGGGCTGCCTCTAAAACTCGACCTTGAAGATCTTTGGCGATGCCTTGAATCCAACCGGCATTAGCTTGCGGGCTGCTGCCTTGTGCCAAGAATTCAGCATAAGGCAAATTGTTATACACGCTGTAAACGTTGCCTAACGTTTCTTGGCCATAGCCAACCCTTTGAATTGGCGGCGTTTCTGGGTATTCCCCAGGCGGCTTAGAGTTGCCTGAAAAAGAATTTTCGCCAACCTGCCAAGAGGCGCGGAATCTTCCGGTATCAACGGGGCTTGCTTGCTTTAATAAACTGTCAGCATCAAGAACCGCAGCACGCAAAAGCTTTTCAAGCTTTTCCTCAAAATAATCATCGATCTTGGATAAGGGAATTTTTGCCATTATTCCCTCAAAACGATTTCATACGTGATCGCTTGATTGTCTTGCTCAATCGTTTCAATGTTCACGATTTGATAGACAACACCAGAAATTACAACTTTGTCAGAAGTTGAAGGGGTTGAGTTAAGGTCAGCCGCAGCAACCGTCAGTCTTCGATCACCAGCTTTTACAAGGTCATTAACCTCGCGTGCATTAACGTTTTCAACAAAGCCTTTGACCACCGCATCAGAAACGCTTTCGCTAGCGGTGCCCGTTGACGGGTCGTAAGCACCAACAGTAACCGACCTGATGGTCACATCACCGCCAAGCTTACCAACAAGCTTTGAGGCCGCCTTTTTCAGAGAGAGAGCTAATCCCATCAGACACGGTAAGCGATGCAGGCCCCATTCTGAAGCGTGATGCTAGTGAAAACTCCGACAAGGTGAAAACCTGAGGGGATGGTTTCACCGTCCAAGCTGTTGCCGGTGTAGTTTTCAGTGACAAGCGTATCGATCGTTGAATTTTCAAAAAAATCAATATGCTTAAACCTGCCGGTATGAGCAGCCGTGTCGGTGATTACTTCAGCACCTACGGCGTAGTCAATTCCGACATCACCTTGCCCAAAACCCTTAGACATAATCAGCTCCGTTTGACTGCAATGTTACCCGGCCCACTGATTCTAAGCCCTGTCATATAACGCTCTACCATTGGCGGGATTCGATCAGCGCCCACAGGGCCATATCGATTCGTGGCAACGTTGATGTTTCCAATGCTTACGTTGTTGAAATCTTCCAAGCCAGACAGGCCAATCCCATCTTTGTTGTTGTTGAGGTAAACGGCCAGAATCACCTGCGCCTCTTGAATTTGAGAGGGGATCTCGTCGTCTGTAAAATAATCTGTTTGGATCCTAAAAGGAAAGCCAACTGAGTATGTGTTGATGTAAGTGTCTGGTCTGCGAACGCCTGTCCTAGGCCATTGCAAAGCTTGTGTTTCAGTTGAACGCGCTCCTAGATACCGCTCGCGGTCAATGCGTTGGGTTGCGGTAAAAAGCGCACGATTTTTTTGATCAGTTGTTGCTGTGCCCCATGCAACAACGTCATCATCCTCAACCAACCCATCAACAATCGCTTGCGCTTCCGCCAGGGTCAGATACGAGTTTGCGTCGGCTGCTCCAATCGTGGCGTTAAGGACAATGGCCATGTCTTGCCTCCAATACCGCCACGAGCTGTTTTAACTCTTCCAGTGTAGCGTCCGACTTGATCCTATTTGCTATTGACTTCTGGCTGCGATAGCTGTTTTACTTTACCACGTCGCCTTGGCTTTGTACTAGTATCCTTGGGTGGTGTCGGCTCAGCATTAGAAAGAGAGGCCGCCTCTGCAGCAGCAGCCTCCCGTTCACGCGCTCGCCTAAATGCGAACAATCCCACAATCAAGCCGCTGCAGCTTTCATGATGGCAAAGTTCAGCACAATGGCCTCAGAAAGAGAACCGGCGGAGACGTTGCTAACAGTGATCTTGAAAGATCCATCAGCAATCAGGTTTGCTTGAACAATGTAAGAACCGGCGCTGCCGACGCTTCCATGATTGACAAGCACAACGTCACCGGCAGTGCAAAAGCTGTTAGTGACAACAAATGACACCTCAGCTGCTGCAGCCAGAGCCGCATTGTTCATTGTGATCTGACCACAGGGCTGGTTCAGAGTCACTCCGGTTGACTTGTTGGTTGCCTGAGTAACGGCACCCCCGGAAACATAGCCCAAAGCCTTGTCGGCGGTGGCTTCAAAGATAGATGGCATCGTTAAATTCCTCCTCAGTCGAAGTTGGAAACGTTAGTGGCACGAACCATGCCGATGTTCTTTGTTTCGTAAACCTTGGTCCAATTACCAACGGTTTCGAGTTGAGCGCGGGTTGGGTTAACAACAGACTTGTTGAACTTGACGCCCATTGGGTGATACACGTAGTGGAGATCCACTGACATAGCATCAGACTTGGCCAGGATGTCCCGGTCGGTTTCAGTCTGCATTGCCATTTGTTCACCGCTGGCAACAGCGCCTTGGGTGAAGAAATACGTTGCATATTCGGTGCCGGAACCCGATCCTGTGGTTTGCACATCGTCGGAGACGATTACGCGCAGACCCATGAAAGTGGGAACAGAAACTTCACCAAAGGCGTTTTGAATGGTGCCGCCAAATGCATCTTCAG
>Ga0222719_10002613_pt1 | contig 16354 bp, 17 predicted proteins | sample C33_34DmetaG_FD_165039 | JGI IMG/M metagenome (GOLD analysis project Ga0222719, IMG submission 165039) | Estuarine water microbial communities from San Francisco Bay, California, United States - C33_34D | ecosystem: Environmental > Aquatic > Marine > Unclassified | place: USA: California... | reverse complement strand
ATCGTTCTACTTCAACTTTGAGATAGCCAACGCACTACACCGTATCAGCCGTCCCATCACCATAGCGGGCACGCCAGGACGGTCAGTGAGCGGAAGATACGTTAGGAGTCTGGTCAGGACCCAGATGCGACACCATTCAGAACCCGTGGAAGAAGAATAAGGAAGGGCGCCCAGGTCCTTTTGGTAAGGGTGGCGGGCCTATTGCGTTGTAAAAATTTCCGCATCTTTGGGGACCACTTGACCAAAAACCAGATCCGTGCTATAATCGTAATAACAAAGGAGAACATATGCTAACAACATCAGACATAAGGCAGTGGTTAAGGATGCGTGAGCCAGTGGTGAGACGACTGCGGGAATTGGACGAACAGAATTACCGTTTCAAGGACACTTATTTTACCAAAGAGGAACTCAAGCAGATCAGATCGTTGATACGGGAACCATACTAACCTAGGAGGACACAATGATGAAATGGTCAGAAAAAGACAGGGGCAAGAAGATCGCGTTCAAACTCAAATACGGTCGCAAACCCAACAAGCAGGAGATCAAGATGCTGAAGAAGAATCTCATAGACCTTTCTGGGGGTTTCTACCGCCAGCGGTTGAGCACTATGAACATACAGGATCAGATTGATGCCACCAAGGGGCACAACGATTACAAGGCGAGCAGTTGTAAGGATGTGTAGGCACCACGCAAATTTTTTGCGGACGCAAAAAAAATCTTCGCACCAAACCAGGCTGGTAAAATAATACACCTGCCTAGGCTTGACAGGCCTCCCTACCCGTGCTATAATCGTAGTATGAAAGGCGACAACACTATGACTAAACAAGCAAGATACAACAAGCACGGTGACAAGTTTGAACACGTGATCACCATAGCACCACAACCAGGACAACCAGATCCCACATACTCATACAAGTTCCCCACTTTGGAGGGCAACCAGGTGGTGGAGAGATGGGCCAAGAAGGTGAGACCCATCAAGGACCTTACCAGATACCTACAGGGCTGTGGCCTCAAGCGTTTCAAGGACTACCTGATTGACTTCAACGGGCAGGACTACGAATACTGGTTCAGGGACGCAAGGATGGCACTGCTGTTCAGCCTGCGATGCTCGTTTATGAAGCAGACCAGAGCGGCACACAGATCGCACGGGTTCAAGATTGAGTGTCCAGACTGCCACAAGCACATTGGACAGGAGGACATAGAATGGACGATATAAACGACACCAACGCAACGGCGGCGCAGAAATGCGTCGCTGACATCTGGGCGAGGTTGGAGCAACACGATGAAGAGCACGGCACTTCACAACGCAACGACCAGGAGTTGTGGCGACTGCTGGACTCAATGAGCCTGGAGGCCCTGGTAACACTCAAGGCCGTGGCCAAGCAACACACGGACTACAGGCAGTCAGACTACTCTGAATGGTTCGCGGAGCTCAAGCAACGGGATCCGTTCAAGGTCAGGCTCAAATCAGAGCGATACAAGGCCAATCCCACCAACAACCTGATCTGGAAACTGACTATGCTGGCCAAGGAATGGATACGTGCCAGCCTCAAGCGTGATCCCAAGCGAGACCTGTTTGAATAGGCTGGTAAAATAATCCTTACACACCTGATTGACACGCACACACAATCATAGTATAATAAACACAATGTTAGCACGAATTCTACTAAAATCACTCGTGCGCATCATTGAGTATCCTTTCAAGACACTGGCGGCGGGCATCACTTTGATCGTGATGCTGGCCTCTTGTGGCGGACCCAGCTCGCTGTATGAACCAGCCTGCCCCAACCTCCATCCATTCACACCAAGAGAACACTGGTGTGACCCCAACTACAATAAATAAAACAGGATGGCACCAGGTTTAGGTGCTTATAAGTGACACCACTACCACACGATGCTCGTATTGGTGCCATCCCAACAAGGAGCCACACTATGACCAACACCAAAGCACCCTGGAACAAGGGACTCAAGGGCCTGGAGGCGGGCTGGACGGAGGAGCGCAGGCGCAGGGCCAGCCACAATCAGAAGATGAGGATACAGCAGGATCCACGCAAGTTCTACGCGATGTTCAGATCAGGACCACAGCCACAGACCTGGATAGCGGGGCCAGACCCAGAACTGCGTGACAGGCGCACACAATACAGCAGGCGCAAGGCACAGGCCAACCACAGGGGCGAGGGCTGGACGCTGACCGTCAAGCAGTGGGAGAGGCTGTGGCCATTGGAGAAGTGGCGACTGCGTGGCAAATCCAAACACCACCTGATAATGACCAGGAAGGACCTGGCACTGCCGTGGCAGTGGGGCAACGTGGTGGTAAAACCACGTGTTGGCAATATGAGCAGGGTCAAGAAGTGGAAACGAGATAGACAGCAACGCCAAGATAGTGTATAATAACACATATGAAACACACAAACACATTGAAAGGAGTTAGGGTATTCACAGCGCAACCTAACGAATCAAAACCACACAAGACCTATGGTCACAAGGTCGCTGAACTACAATTCACCAACGGACGCGGAGAGCCAGAGAGCACCTACGTTGATCCCACCAACGAGAACAACTCGTTGTGGCTTGACGTGCTGGAGGAGTTCGCAAGGAATAGACCCTGCGAGATCACGCTGGAGTATCCAGACGGTGTGAGATACTTCAACAAGGCACGTGGCATCATCAACGCTGACCTCAAGGGCGTGAGGCCCGTGATCACTGGCGTGTATGACAACACTGGCAGGAGCAAGACACCAAAGATTGATCCCAAGGCCATATTGTTTGAGTAGGAGCAGTTAAATACTTGGTAGGAGATAATCAATGCCAAAGGCCAAACTCGTAACCAGGACAGCATCAACCACATCAGTCACCGCAGACAACATACCCAAGGGCACTGGACTGACCAACGCGGAGTTGGACAGCAATTTCCTTAACCTGCGGGACCAGGGATTCAGGATCAGGTCAGACGACTCAACACAGCACACCGTGACCGCTGACACACAGGTCACATTCACTGGTGCGACCGTCACAGCATCTGGTGGAGATCTTACCATAGCCACTGGGGGAGCAGGCACAGAGACGGTGACGGCACTGACATCAGCCACTTCAATCACGGTTGATAGGAACAACGGTAGCGTATTCACGGTGACCCTTTCGCACAACGCCAGTTTCACGCTCTCAAACTTTGGCACGGGACAGACCATCAACATCAAGATCAAACAGGACAGCACTGGTGGTAGGACGGCAACATTTTCAGGAGTCAAGTTCGCGTTTGGCGACAACAGCATTGACACGGGTGCCAATGCCATATCGTTCGTTACGATCTTCAACGACGGCACTGACAAACTGGCCGCCATCAACAGAGCATACGCATAATGACGTTCGCAGGTCCATTCAGGCAACACTTCCACGCATCCGCGGATGACAGGGACAGCAAGATATTGGAATTTGATCCAGCAAGGAACACAGGAGCCACAGGATTCACCAACAGCGAGGTGGCACATATCACCTGTGCCAACTCCCTGGTGGTCACAAATCCAGCCTCCCAGACCAACACAGAGATGACTATGAGCGTGTGGGTGTATCCCAGGATGTCTGACGAGGGGTTTGAGAACACGGCCGCCAACGGAGGTAACTCACCGCACACCGTATTCTACCAGCTGGACGAGGACGAGGGGATAGCCAATTCATACCTACAGATCACGGGCAACTACTCAACCACCAAGGGCAAGGTCAATTTCAAGATGAGGGAGAGATTGATTGAGCACACCGTGGAGACCATAAACTACAACCAGTGGAATCATATATTGGTCTCTATGGAATCAGCACAGGGTAGCAACATCAACTACAATGACAAGATACACCTGGTGGTCAATGGCACGAGATACAGCAAGACCTCAACAACATCAACCTTGAGTGATGTGACAATACAAGGAAGCGGAGACCAATTGATCACATCAGACAGCGATTTCAATTTCCTGATGGGCTACGCACCAACCAGTGCCCAATACACTGAAGGTTCAAATATGTATTATGGTGCCATATACCAGTTCTACCTTGACAACCAGTATTACGATATGTCAAGTTACAGCAACAGGCAACAATTCTACAGCACGGCCAGAAAGAACAACGCCGCCCTGCCAAACCAATCACCATTGGTGTTGATCACTGATTACAAGACATTCAACTCTGGGACTAATGACCCAGGCACCGTTTCAAGGAACACTTCAAGGGTGACGACTTCAACTTTGAGCAAACCATAATCCAATAAATACCTTTGTAATTACAAAAGGAGATCCTGGATGCCAACCAAGGCCGCGATAGTGACTAGGTCACAGACCACAAGCACGATTTCAACAGATAGTCTGAACATCAACGCACCACTGACGTTTGAACAGATTGACTCAACACTGATAAACCTACGTGACTCATCACACGCCATAGCGGCGGACACGGGTAGCAAGGACGTCCAACAGGGCGACACACTGACCATAGCGGGTGGCACGGGCATACAAACTTCCGTGTCAGGTTCAACACTGACCATTGAAGGCACGAGCCAAGCACAGGGCATCACGGTGCGGGCACCAGACTCATCAACGGTGGCGGTGTCAGATGGTGGAGAACTACAACTGGCGGGCGCAGGTGGCATATCAATTGACACCACAGGAGGCGTCGTGACGGTGGATGCCACCACGATCAACAACGCAATAAATATTGACGGCGGATCAAGTTCAGCCACATACGGTGGCACGACAGCAATCAACGGAGGAACATCAGCATAATGGCAACACAGATTCAATTACGTAGGGACCTAGCATCTAACTGGACGAGCAATAACCCAACACTGGCCGCGGGTGAGTTTGGCTGGGAATCAGACACAAACAAATTCAAGATAGGAACGGGATCACTGGCCTGGAATAGTCTAGGCTATGCTTCAGGTGGAGACAACGCAGGTATCACATTCGTTGGCGATGATAGCACGGGCACACTGGTCAATCAGAACGAGACATTCAAGATAGCGGGCACACAGAACATCACCGCAGTGGTTTCAGGCGACACACTGACCTTGACTGGACCAGATCTCTCAAGTTATCTGACATCCGTGTCAGAATCAGATGTGACACAACACCAAGCCGCACTATCAATAACAGAATCACAGATAAGTGATCTTCAGAACTACAAGACGGCGGTATCAGAGTCAGACGTCACACAACACCAATCAGCGTTGAGCATAACAGAATCACAGATCACAGATCTCGCACACTTTTCAGGTTCATATAATGACCTTACAAACAAACCAACCATACCCACAAACAATAATGAATTAACCAATGGGGCAGGATACATAACGGCTTCATCAACGGACACACTGACCAACAAGTCAGGTAACATTTCACAATTCACCAACGACAGCGGCTACAAGACGTCAGTGAGCGAGTCAGATGTCACACAGCATCAGGCGGCGTTGAGCGTGACTGAATCACAGATATCAGATCTTGGTTCATACATCACTGATGCCAACATCACCATAGTGGGTGATGATTCAACAGGAACAAGTTTTTCAGCCAAGGACAATGACAACATCAAGATAGCGGGTGGCACGAACATAACCACCGCTGTTTCAGGCGACACCATCACGGTCACAGGTCCTGACCTATCTTCATATGCCACGACTTCATATGTGGATACAGAAGTGGCTGGCATAGTTGATTCAGCACCAGAGGCCTTGAACACACTCAATGAACTATCAGCCGCTCTGGGTGATGATGCCAATTTCGCCACGACCACATCAACAGCACTGGGCAACAGGTTAAGAATAGATACCAACGCACAAGGTCTTACTTCAACACAGAAGACCAACGCCAAGACCAACCTTGGATTGAGCACCGTGGCATCAACTGGGGCATATTCAGATCTATCTGGACTGCCAACCATACCTACAAATAATAATCAACTGACCAATGGGGCGGGCTACATCACTGACTACACGGTGACTGAAGGTGATGTCACACAACACCAGTCAGCATTGAGCATAACAGAATCACAAATATCAGATCTATCGCACTTTTCAGGATCTTACACGGATCTAACGAACAAACCAACGATCCCAACCAACAACACTGAACTGACCAACGGTGCTGGCTACATCACAGCAAGTTCAACAGACACCTTGACCAACAAGTCAGGTAATGTTTCACAATTCACCAACGACGCAGGTTACAAGACCTCTGTTTCAGAGTCAGATGTCACACAACACCAGTCAGCATTGAGCATAACTGAATCACAGATAAGTGATCTATCGCATTTTTCAGGTTCTTACACGGATCTGACCAACAAACCCACTATCCCAACGAACAACAACCAACTCACAAACGGGGCAGGATACATCACTGACTATTCAGTCACACAAAATGATGTCACACAACACCAGTCAGCACTGGCGGTGACGGAATCACAGATAACGGACCTACAGAATTACATCACGGACGCCAACATCACCATCGTTGGAGATGACTCAACAGGCACAAGTTTCAGTGCCAAGGACAACGACAACATCAAGATAACAGGAACACAGAACACAGCGGTATCAGTGAGCGGTGACACCATAACGGTGACGGGACCTGATCTTTCAAGTTATGCCACACAGAGTTATGTGGATACACAGATATCAAACACGGTTGATTCAGCACCAGAGACGCTCAACACATTGAATGAGTTAGCGGCGGCCCTGGGTGACGATGCCAACTTCGCCACAACAACATCCACGGCGTTGGGCAATAGATTACGGGTTGATACGGCGGCACAGGGACTTACTTCAACACAGAAATCAAATGCCAAGACCAACTTGGGTCTGGCCACGGTGGCTTCAACTGGAGCCTACTCTGATCTAACAGGCACACCAACCATACCAACCAACAACAACCAATTGACCAATGGTTCTGGCTACATCACTGACTATTCAGTCACACAAGGCGATGTCACACAACACCAGGCCGCATTGAGCATAACAGAATCACAGATATCAGACCTTGGCTCATACATCACGGCTTCAAGCACTGACACACTGACCAACAAGTCAGGGAACATCAGCCAATGGACCAATGACTCTGGTTATTCAACATTTTCAGGTTCATACACTGACCTGACCAACAAGCCAACGATACCAACCAACAACAACCAATTGACCAACGGTGCTGGTTACCTGACTTCAGTGGCATTCGCGGATGTCACCAGCAAGCCAACCACGATAGCGGGTTATGGCATTACTGACGCATTTGATGGGGCATACTCATCATTGTCAGGCACACCTACCATACCATCAGCACTGACGGACCTGTCAATCACTGACGGTTCCAATGGACAGGTGCTGACGACGGATGGTGCGGGCAACTTCTCATTCACGACCGTGTCTGGCGGTGCCGCTGACACTGGAGACATCACATTCACGGGTTCAACGATATCAGCACCTTCAAACGCTGACCTGACCCTACAACCAGGTGGCACTGGCAAGGTGGTGATAGATGGATTCAACTTCCCAACCACTGACGGCTCCAATGGTCAGGTATTGACCACTGATGGAGCAGGCAACTTGAGTTTCACGACGGTGTCAGGTGGTGCGGCATCAACTGGAGACATAGTATTTGACGGCAACACGATGAGCACGGGCTCATCAAACGCGGACTTTGAGATAGAATCGTCAGGCACTGGTAGCATCCACATACAGCCCAACGGCACACTTGATCCCTCAACTGGTGATCTGGAAGTTTGGACCACCAATGATTACAGGGCTCAAAATGTCACACATATCTTTGACAAGGTCACTGGCATAACACCTGGCAACAGGACATACAAGTATGATCACACGTTCTTCAAGACGGACGGCACGGATTCTGGATCAGGCAATGCCAGGTTCAGGAAAATTAACAATTTGATTCTTGACCTCAATGGTTCAGAACTCACTGCCACGGGTGGATCTCGTGGGGCACAGATACAGAATGCCGTCTATACCGTGAATAGCGACACGGTCAATACTGGGGTAATAGGCAACCACGGTGGATCAAGCATTTATAGTGTGGTGGGCAATGACGGCACCACAAACTTTGATGGTAACATTACGGCCACGACGGCCTATGGCACAAGGGTGACCACTGGTATTGTGAATAACAATGCCTCAACCACCACATCAGTGACCAACCAATACGGTGTTTCAGTGGGCCACAGCCAATACGGTCCAGGAACCACGACAATGACCAACTACACCGCATTCAACTACACGGGTGGGGGGCACAATGCCACAAACACACCATACCTGTTGAACACATCAGACGACAAGATGAAGACCAGACCAGGTGCGTTGGAGAAGTTTAACGAGTGGTCATACAACACCACGCATAGTTCAGGATCAACATACACCATAGACTGGGCCAACGGGAACCTACAGACGGTGACACTGACTTCAAACATCACGGGATTCACGATGAGCAATTTTCCAACTGACTCAAGCCAGTCAGTGGGCGTGACGCTGTATCTGGTCCAGGACGGCACGGGATCAAGGACGATGACATTCTCCGCCGCGTCAGGTGAGACATTCAAATTCGCCAACGGCATTAATTCAAGTTCAGTAAGTAGTGCCAATGACATTCAGGTGTGCTACATATTCTCAAGATACGACGGTTCATCAAACACATTCTACTGGACATTGGGTCCAGCATTCAGTTAAGGAGGCACGATGGCTTTCCCAGGAGTAGGCAGGGCAGTTTTCATAGCAGGCAGTTCAGGTGGCGGCACGGGCAGGACCACTGACTGGAGCACCTACGATGGAACCAACGACACGGCCTGGCAACAATGGGTGGATGACACATCAACCGCACTGGGCACCACATACCAGACCATAAAGGGATTCAAGAACACCGCGTTGCCTAGTTCAGGCAGTGTGTTCCTGGGCATAGACAACAACGGCACACAGACCGTGGCCAAGTTCGTGCCAGACACGGATGACGCCACCGCGGGACAATTCACACTGGGATCATTCCACGACCTGGGCACCAACAGGGTCCAACTGCTTAACAATGGCACAGAGATGGTGATGACTAGTGCCGTGGATTCAGGCACCATAGTGGTGTTTGATCAACAATTAACGGATTCAGGCAAGGTGTCAGGCGTGGCCACTCTGCCATCTGATAACTGGGATGCCGTGTTGATAGACACAACAACTTCATCAGGTAGCCCAAATGGACCACCATACGACTACACGGAGGACTTCTGGCATTCACGCGCGGACCTCATAGTGTGGGCGATGAGTGATTCAACCCCAAACAGATTCGCCACGGCACACGCACTCTGGCTCAAGGGCACTTACACCAACCAAGGGTCCGCGAGTTCAGGCAGGGATGGCATCAAGGAACTGCTGACCACCCCGTCACAATCACCGTATTACTCCAGCGTGACTACAGGCGGAGCCCACAATTATGGTGACCTTTTGGATTCAGACGGCTACGACGACCACGTGCCACACATCCACTGGATGCGTAACCACCTGGAGGAGGATGGCAGTAGGCCAGGAAATGACTTTGACTTAATATCTTCTTCAAGGCAGACGGAGCGATTGTTCTTGTCACAGAAATTCTACGAGTCCAGCGGTGTCCATCATCCAACCACTGAAACCGTCAATGCGTTCAAGATGATGCTGATGAACCACTACGCATATAATGGGGGTGGTGGATTTGGTGGTGACGGTGTCAGCACGGTTCTACACAGCGAAAGCAGTTATCGTTCAAATTCAGATGTAAAATACTACAAGGCCACTGGGCGTAGTGTGTCCAACATAAACAACTACAACACCGCCAGTATGGTCAAGGGCAAATCAATGATACAGGTGTATAACGATGAGTCAGGCTCACTGGGTGGCAACATCTATGTGACGGCTATCACTGACACCACGGAGACCGCCAGTTCAGAGATAAATCCAACCACTCACGATTCAGGCACGGCTGATATGTTTTATTTTGACGAGGTCACCACAGACGACACACACAGCACCAACGCCAAGATATTGAGCACGGTCAATTCAAGCGACAGCACCAACACCAGTTTTGACCCAGAGGACATCTGCCTGGGCGACCTACACGGCGATTACTTTGGCGTGGCCTGGAGACAGGGCACCACCGCTTATGTCAGCATATTTGAGATACAGGAACAGACTTCAGATATGCCTGTGATCACCAGGGTGGCTGACACAATCAACCTTGGAACCGTGCCCAACGCGGGCAGGATGGCCTTGGGTAAATTGGGAAATGGGGTGGCGGTCTTGACCTGTGGCAACTACTACAGGATAATAAAGACGGACACGATCTAATTAAATACAGAAAAAAGGAGACACACTATGGCGACTTGGCCAACAGGAACAAAAGCATCAACAGCCAACCTTGACGCGGGCACGGATTCACCAAGACTGGCACGGGCGGACATCAAACAGAACGTTGATAACGTCAATTCAATAATTGATATGTTCAACATTGACTCACCAACGGCCAACCAGGTTTTGAAATACAACACATCAAACGCAAGATTTGAACTGGGCACTGATGACGCAGGTTCATCAGGCGACATCACATTCGTTGGAGATGACTCCACGGGCACCGCGGTCAGCCTAAACGAGACATTCAAGATAGCGGGTGCCACGGGCATAACCACAGCGGTATCAGGCGACACATTGACGATCACTGGAACAGCACAGGACTTCGCATACTCAAGCCTGACGGGTGCTCCAACAAACGTCAGTTCATTCACCAATGACGCAGGATACATCACTGATGACGGCAATGGTGATCTAACAATAACAAATTCAACCATACAATCATCAGGTGACACCATAGACCTTGATGACATAGTGAGATTCAATGTGGGCTACAAGGAGGACATCAACGCCCTGACCAGTTCAGCGTCAATCAGCGTGGATGCTACGACGGCACCAGTCCATACGGTCACGCTGGCACACGCGGCCACATTCACGATTTCAAATATGGTTTCAGGACAATCAATCCTGATAATCATCACCCAAGACGGCACAGGAGCAAGGACTGGCACATTCACTTCAGTGAAGTTCCCAGGCGGGGCACCAACACTTTCAACTGGTGCTGGCGACATTGATGTGATATCCGTGTTCTATGATGGCACCAACTACTTGGGCAACATAGCACAGGACTTCACAACATAATGCCATTAGGATTCAAGGGAAACATACTGACCACATCGTCATCAGCGGTGGTGGCGGCCAACACACAGGCGGCGACCTGGGAAATAAAATCAGGTGCCACTGGATGGAGCAGTTGGACCAACCTTTACGCATTTGGTGATGAATCATTGATGGGTGCCTGGGATGGCAGTAATTACACCACGGACAGCAAGATCACGGTGTATCCACAGGACAGCAGTTTCTACTTCAACACATCTAACACCTGGACCATAGAGTTCTGGATTGGTTTCACTGGACCCGTGCTGATAGACCAACCACAGAAGATCATCAACATCACCAACGACGAATTCCTGTCAGAATACACAAACGACAACTTTGAGACCACGTGGAACACCAGCCAAGACAAGTTCAGCGTGTCCCTGGGCAACACAGGAGCAGTGGCTTATGTTTCCACCAGCAGTTCGCTACAGCACTTCGCGTTCCAGTCAGACGGCAATGGCAGGTATGACTTCCACGCTAATGGACAGAGGCAGTATGGATCAACTGGCAACAGCAACAGCACCAGTGCCAGGTCAGTGGCCATAGGTATGATTGGTAGTAGGAACTTCAACAACGAACCCAGGATCGTCATAGACGAGATCAGGATCAGCAACATCAGGCGTTATCCCAACTTCCAATACACGGTGCCAACATCAGCATTCACCACGGACGAGAACACCTTGGCCCTGTTCCATTGTGATGGCAACAGGGATGATTCCAGCAGGGCCTAACAAATAAATAACATTGTAAATTTACAAAGGAGAAAAAATTATGTCAGACGCGGCTAGCAACTACTTGGAGTCCAAACTCCTTGATCACGTTCTAAACTATTCAACGGCACCTTACACGGACTCTAACCTTACCACCATCTATGTTGGCCTATTGGCCAGTGGCGGTAGTAATAGTGCCTTGATCACTGCTCTTGAGAGTGGAACATCAGGGACCGTATCAACAGGAGACTGGGGATACTATGAGATCACTGGCAACGCCTACACGAGACGATCTGTGGGATTCGCGAGTGCTTCATCAGGTTCAATCAGTTCCAACACCACGGTTGAATTTCCAGTGGCGACGGGTGATTACGACACGGCTGGAGCAACGGGCAACACGGTCACACACATCGCGTTGTTTGATGGTTCAACGGGCGGCAACGTGCTGTTCTATGGTCAATTGGCCACATCAAAGACGGTTAGTTCAGGAGACCAATTCACCATCACATCAGGGAACTTAACGATCACGCTATCGTAGGGAGGTCTTAAATGACCACCAGGTCCAGGTTATCATACAACACCTACCAATTTGGTAATGGCAGTCTATCTCCTAGCGGTTGGACAACAGGAACTATCACTCCAACGTGGAGTGTAGATTCATTTGAGAACATAGCAAACCCAAGCGGTAGTGCTTGGACTGACAATGGCAATGGCAGTTTCAGTGCCAACATAACCAGTGGCACTGCCAGTGCCACACAGACGTTACGTGTCAAGATGAAACTTGACAATCCCAACGACGTATTCAAAACGTATCAGGGCATTGACAAGGACAGGGCCAGGATCATAATACACGGTCCTTATTTCCAACCCAACGTAAGATACACCACAGGTTCAGCCAGCCAATTGACATATTTCCAGATGAGTGTCAGCACTTATCAACAATGGAATGGCTCACCACCTAGTCCGCACCAGCAAGTGTGGGCATTTAATGGAAGGTCCATTGGTCTGTATGATTACATTGGTTATATGACCAGCCACAATTACATTGGACAAGATGTTCTGTCTGAAGTTGAAACCAACATTGGAACTGGTGAGTATGGTCCAATCAACATCAGTAGAGGTAGCACATACGCCACACAGCGACCATTTGAGCAATTCAGTGATCCAGATAATCTGTTCATAGAATACAGGTTTGGGAACGATAATAATAGTGCCACATACAACACAACCGTAACCGTATCACCAAAATTCCAGGTTCCCAACAACGGTAACGTTGCTATCACCTACTACTGGTATGCGGGGGCCATAAACATTGATGGCCAGGATGGCGACAGCATTGACACTATGGCGGTCAATACGACGACCAATTTCATAGCCGCACACAAATTCTTTGGTGAGTCAGCGATGGCCACACAGACCACACTCACGGAGGCATCAAAGAACAGGAAGTTCTGTCCAGCCACGACTATGAGTGCTGGCCAGGCCACGATGTCAGTCACACCAAGTTTCAAGATTGGTGTTGATGAGACACAATCAGTCCAGTTCAATCTACAGGCCACCACCTTCAACTTCGTTAGGGCTGATGCCTTAACGATGTCAGCTGGGCAGGCCACTATGACCACCACACCAGCATTCAAACTATCAACAGCCAATCTTGACATAGCCGCACAGGCACAGACCACGTTTGGCAGTAATATGATCTTTGACGTATTCACTGAATACACGTGGGACTCGTTCAACCTCAACACATACTTTGAATTGGGATACGCTGAAGGACAATACGCACTGGAGCAGGGCGAATACACCTGGGACTTCACTGGCGACTTCACCTGGGACACCTGGGCATCAGTGACCTGGATTGGCAACGAAGCGGGCTGGGACAACTGGCCAGAGGACGTTTGGGACAGGAAATACAAGATAAGATCACAGCACACGATGACCTTGAGCACTCTGTTCAAGGTTGGAGAACCACTCACCGTGAATTCCGCGGTGGTGTTGGCCACAGACCCAGGTTTCAACATACCACTGGAATCAACCACCATACGGGCACAATCAGCCGTTGTGGAGGCACGTGCCACTGGCAAGATTGAAGTCAGCATCAGTTTGAGTGGCGTGTTCGCCAAAGCGGTGGTGGCGGCCGCCAACTACGGTCCAGGATTATCAGTCAGCACACAGACGACAACCACGTTTATTGGTAATGTCATCACTGACACCACACAGGCGTTGGTGGCGGACACCAACAGCACGTTCGCTGGTCTGATCAGACTGCCAGCGGAGATGTCAGCACAGGCTGATGTTGAGACTGACTTTGATCCAAACATCATATATGACAGCCAAGTGGCGATCGCGGGCATTACGGTCCAAGTGGCCACCACTAGGATCATATACCAAGGTGATCCATACTACCTGATCAAGGTCCCCGCTGAAAACAGGGCCTTACCAGTGCCAACAGAAAATAGAATAACATTAGTTGAAGGCGAAAATAGAGTAAATATGATTACGGCGGACACCAGGACGATATTGGTCCCTGAAGAAACAAGGAGTATCAAATTGAGAATACCACCATTGAGCAACAGATTATCAACACCTAGGGTAAGGAGCGAAGCATAATGGCCAACTTGACGGGCGCTCGTAGAGACAACACAGGATTATTTTTCGTAAAGGACACAAATTCAAACCTACAATTTGGACTGGACTGGACGGACTACCTGAAGGCCTCTGACAGCATAAGTTCAGCGTCAGTGACCATCAGCACGGTGAGTGGTGATCCAGCACCATTGGCACTGCCAACGGACGCGGCCACGGACGTTACCATTTCAGGTGGCAACACGGTGTATGTGAGATTAAACGGTGGATCAGTCCAGAACGTCTATACAATCAAGGTCACCATAGTGACCACACAGGGAGACACTGATTCAAGATCATTCAGGATCAAGGTCCAGGAGAAATTATTATAATGGCAAAGTCATACAAACTAGACAAAGAGATGATATCTAGACTTGCGTCTATAATGTGTAGTTACGAAGAGATAGCAATGGTTATGGACACGTCAGTTGATAACCTACAGAAGAGATACAAAGACCTAATAGAAAGAGGCAGAGCGGAAGGCAAGAAAGGCCTACGTAGGGCACAATACGAGAAAGCAGTCAAGGACAAAGACGTAAGGATGTTGATATTTCTTGGCAAGCAGTATCTTGATCAGAAGGACCAGCCCACAGACACGGAGAGCAATGAGCCTTTACCTTGGCCTGAAGACATCTAATGAAACTATCAGGACCGCAAAAACAGATTGCGGATCACCCCGCAAGATTTAAAGTATTGGTATCAGGAAGGCGATTTGGTAAGACCACTTTGGCCATCAGGCAGTTGGCATACTTCGCCAGGAAGCCAGATACGCTGTGTTGGTATGTGGCCCCGTCCTACAGGCAAGCAAAACAGATCGCCTGGGTGGAGATCAAGAAAATCTTGGGCAACCTGAATTGGATAAAGAAGGTCAATGAAGCAGAACTCACACTGATACTCAAGAACGGATCAAGGATATGCCTGCGAGGTGCTGACAACAAAGACAGCCTGCGTGGGGTTGGTATCAATGGTATCCTGGTGCTGGACGAGTGTTCAGACATAGACCAAGAGGCCTGGACTGAAGTGTTGAGGCCCACGCTATCCACACACAACGGACACGCACTATTCTGCGGCACACCAAAGGGCTTGAACTGGTTCCACGACCTATATCAACAGGGACAGAAGACCACGGACCTCAATTGGCAGAGCTGGCAATTCACCACTGAACAGGGTGGATGGGTGAGCCAGGAGGAGATAGACCAGGCCAGGAAGGACCTGGACGAGAAGACCTATAGGCAGGAATACCAAGCGACCTTTGAAACATATTCAGGCATCATATACTACGGCTTTGATATGAAGCACAACGTCAAGAACATCACGCTACCTGATGACGTCACTGGGCTGTCAATTGGAATTGATTTCAACCTGAACCCTATGTTCGCCACCGTGTCATACATCAAGAATGACATCATCCACGTGTTTGACGAGATACAGATATGGAGTTCAAACACTGATGAATTGTGTGAAGAGATATTGAGACGTTATCCTGGCAAGAGGATATTCGCCTACCCTGACCCAGCCGCGAGGCAGAGGAGGACCAGCAGTGCCAGGAGGACTGACGCACTTATACTCCAGGAGAATGGCTTCGTGGTCAAGATGCCAAGGTCACATATGAGCATCAGGGACAGGATCAATTGCGTGAATAGTAAGTTGTGTAATGCGATGGGCATACGAGGTATCGTAATAGACCCAGGCTGTAAGAACCTAATAAATAGTCTTATTCGTCACACATACAAGGTTGGGACCAATTTGCCAACCAAGGATGAGGGATGGGATCACGCAAACGATAGTTTGGGGTATCTGG
>Ga0222719_10002612_pt1 | contig 16356 bp, 17 predicted proteins | sample C33_34DmetaG_FD_165039 | JGI IMG/M metagenome (GOLD analysis project Ga0222719, IMG submission 165039) | Estuarine water microbial communities from San Francisco Bay, California, United States - C33_34D | ecosystem: Environmental > Aquatic > Marine > Unclassified | place: USA: California... | reverse complement strand
AGCAGATAATGTTCCACTTGTAATCTTAGATGCGTCTAAATTAGGTACATCGGATGCTGCGATGTTCATTGAACCATCTACATCTATACCATTGAGAAACTTAACAGCCATAAATATTTTTTGATTAACAAAAGGGGAGGGATTAACCCTCCCCCTCTATAAAGAATTTACAAATTATTAGGCACGGAAACCGCTGAATGATACAAAATATGAACCTGTAGGAAGGAATACCTTGATAGAAGCAGTATCCATATCGATAATAACATCTGTAATAACTTGTACAAATGTATTACCAACAATTTCCTTAACCACAACCTCAATTGATTCTGGTACAAAAGATCCAAAAATCTGACCACCAAATAATTCGTAAGCACCTGTACCTTCTACTTGCTCTACAATTCGATTGTATTCGTTTGTCAATGTTGCACTACCACTTGTAGCACCACCACCAAGACCGTCTCCTGCAACAACAGCAGTAATATCACCTGCTGCGTATTCGTTTCCTGTAGGAACATTATGGTAGTTAGTACCATCGTTAGTAAACGACCAACGACCTGCACTTTCGTCCCACTTCAAAGCAGGTACTGCCTCACCGCTACCACGGTTTACTTCGATACCTGCATCTAATGCTGGAGATGTAGCCGTAGAGTTAAGAGTGATAATGTTATCCTCAATTACCAAGTTAGCAGTCTCAAGAGTAGTCGTGTTACCAACTACATTAAGATCACCGTTAACAGTAACTGAACCTGTACCATTACCAAGAACCATTGCCGAGATTTCAGTCAATCGGTCAAATAGGTTTCCTGCGTTTACATCTTCATCGGTAAACAATGCGTTTGCTGGTACATCAGTTAATACTTGAGAGTCATCTACTTTGTTATTCAACTGAGAAGCAAGACCTTGTACATTGCTAATTCCAATAGTCCCTACACTAATTGTACCACTTGCATCTGTGATAGTTTCCCCATCAGCCGTTAAGCCAACACGGATAAAGTCTCCTTCTTCGTTACTTACTTTTACTGCACCTGCTCCGGTGTCGTAAACAATCTGACCTGCAACCCCACCAGTAGGATTAGCAACAGTCTGCAATACCGCATTCTGCAACTCATTCTGCCCAAGGTCTAAGTCAACCAAATATTTAATACTTGCCATTTTTATTTTCTATTTATTAATTAAGATATGCTTTGCCTTTGAAAGCGGATTTAAAGCGTACAATAAGTACGTTATCGTCTAAGTATTCTACCTCACCCATAACAGTTCTATTCATAGAATCTACTATTGTTACTGATGGTTTTTTACGAAGGCCATGTTCTATTAGCCATTCTGGTTCGGATACATTCTGATCGTGGGAGTAACCTGTAAGGCCTACACCTCGTACTCGTACATCCGTAGTAGAGACAGTCATAGGCAACGCATTGCCATTACCATCGCTAAGTTGAACCTCGCCTGTTACCTCGTTACTATCAACGGTCTTGATAAGACCTTTGTAGGTATCCTTTGGTTTATTTCCTGTTAGTGTTGCCATTATATTTCTTCCTCCCAAGTATCGTTAATCATCTCCCACTTCATATCAATAACATTCCAGTATCTGTTGTCAAACTCGTACTTATCGCCAATAAAGTTATTAGCGTTTATTGATATGTTTAATGCTAATATCATCCCAAGTAAGCTAATACAACTCCTTGATAGCAAGAAACACTCGTGAACTTCCCAAATATCTGCATACCTGTAGGCACTACTTGGCCAGCCAAACTATCTCCGACAATTGATTCTGCATTGATATTAGCTTCTTGTATACAAACAATAACACGGTAAGTCTCACCACCTGGCGTTACATCGCCTGGGCCTAGTCTACGAAATCCAAAGTCTCCCATAGAAGATTGGTAATAGTTTCTGTCTTTAGTTATATTATTCTCCATTTATAATTCCCATTTAACATTAATGGTTTCCCATTGTATATTTATAAGTTCCCAATTTACACCCCAACCCGATGATTGTTCAATTAAAACATCTGAGTAAAGTCCAGTTATTCCAATTAAATAATCAACCATTCCTTTGTCATACTGTACTGCATCAGCATTATATGCATTAATATCAGGGAATACATAATCAAGAAAACCTTTATCAGTTTGTGTTGCTTGCGAAAAGTATCCTTTTTTAATTGGTGCGTACATTACGAAATGTCTATTACATTAGAATTATTAACAGCAAATGATGCTATCCAACTGTCAGTAGATAGTGTTACATCAACATAAGAAAGCTCAGATCGTGAAGCACCACTTGTTGCATTATACTGCATGGTAAGTCCATCCATCCAACCGCTAATTGTAGCAGTACCGTTATTATGGTACATGATACAAACGATATCATTTCTTCGAGACATATAATCTACCTTATTCATTTTAACATCTAGCAACGGTAGTCTAATGATAATCTCTGTATTAATAACTCCAAGTCCGTTGTTTACACTTTTAGACTCGTTAAATATTGTAGTACCGTCTTTCTTATTGTGTTCAAATACAACAGCATCTACAAGCTCCGCTTGAGTAACAATTGTTTCATCCGCAGGATCTAGTGCAATGTTTAAGTCTTTTTGAAGACCTAATACTACTTTGTTAATACCCCCTGCATTCTTGTTGCAGTTAAGGTCTATATCCTCTAGAAAAATGCTACAATTAAAACTCATAGTTTAAACATAAAAAAAGGGGAGGGGATTACTCCCTCCCCCTTGTATTAATTTACAAGATTATATTAACCAGCTATTTTAGCCCAGTTAGCAGAATCTAAGTGATAAGCCAAGCTATCCTCGTCACCCGTTAGGGTAAGTTGGTAACGGTTCTTTTCTGCACGACCAGTACCAGAAGTACCGTCAACAGTAGCAGCGTACAAGCCGTAGTCAAAACCAATCATGTGGTAAGTACCAGCAGCAGTCTCAACAAAAGCAACCAATTCAGCACCAGCTTTAGCCATGTCGTTCAAAGCATCACGGTGAGCTGAAGACATCTTAGGAATTTCGATTGCGATAGTAGGAACTGTAGAAACAATACCGTCAGCAGATACAGTCTTAACATCTGTAAATACAGAGAAGCCGTCTTTTAAGTTAAACTCAACTTTAACAGCATCACCATCAGAATACAATGTGTTGTCAGGTGCGCCTGCGCTATTTGCATCTGGAGTTACAGTAACGGCACCACCAGTAACAGATACAAATGGATTTCCACTTCCATCTCCTACAATAAGTTCGTCACGGTTAGCAAGGTATACAGCCTTCAAGCCACCAATACCCAAATCGGTACAGTCAAAGCCTACATCAGCAAGAGTTAAATTACAAGCCATTTTTGTTTTATTTTTTTAAGGTTTAATAAAGGGGAGGCTTCCCTCCCCCTTAACTATTATTGATGTGAGTAAACGATTTCTTCGCCTTTCAAGTAAGAGAAGCCAAGTTTAAATTGACCCCAAATCTTATCAGAAGACAATTCAGCTTCGTACTTCATGTCGATAGCACGAACATCGTTGTAGTCATCAGTCAACATAACCAAGTTCTGTGGAGCAGCCACGAAGAACTCGTCAGCTGGCAAAGAAGCCATGTGAACAACTTCCATACCGAAGTAAGGAGGAATGTTGCCCTCGATAATACCCTGTGGAGTAGTAGTAAACTTCTCAGCAATAGCGACTTGGTAGTGTTGCATAGCAGCTGTTCCTAGGAAGAAAGCTGGTTTGAAATCACGGTCAGCATCTCCGTAGATAGCAGCCAACATTACGTCACTCATTGCAGCGTAAGCACCTTCCATAAAGTCTAGGATGTTCAACGCAGTAATAGGCGCACCAGTGATATAGTCGATAACAGCAGCATCAGCAGTCAATTCTGCGATGATTTCTGTAGAAGCTTGTTGCAAAGCACGTTCAGCAGACAATTTTGCGAAGTAGTCGAATACCCAGTCTTTGAACTCAGCGTCCATAGTTTCTGGATTGTGTTGACCTTTCTTCAACAACAAACCACGGTAAGAAGACTCAAGAGCAGTCTTACAGTTTAGGAAAGCCCACTTGTAAGTATCAACTGTCATTTCTTTTTCAGAAATAGTAGCAGTAGATTGTGGATCAAATTGACAAAGGTCATTGCCCCAAGTCAATTGAGCATCAAAGATAGGCACATTTACTTTTGCTTTAACTCCGTCAATAAGGCGGAAACGGTTTAGAACCGCAGCAGATTTTACCATTGAGTCGATGAACAAGTCTGGTCTACGATCTCCGTATGGCAAATTAGAAATAGATACACTCATTTTATTATGATTTTAAAAAAAGTTCTTTTTAAGTAATTTACAATAATTATTTACGATTGAAGAAATTGTTAATCATCGCAACCTTTTCTGGAGTAATTGCATCGAATACAACAGTCTTATCTTCAACTTGCTCTTCTTGCTCTTCAGCTTTTTGTTCAGCAGCAAATTGTTCTTCAACTTCTGTTTCGTTTACTTCTTCTTCAGTAGCTTCGTAAACTTCCTCTTTCTTTTCTTCAGAAAGGTCTTTAGCTTCTTCACCAGCTGGAGCGATTTCCTTCTCTGGTTTCATAGCCATTTCCTCTTCCTTTTCTTCGTCATCGTGTCCTTCCATTTTTTCTTCTTCGTCAGAAGACATAGACTCGATGTGCTTTTGAATCATTTCGATAGCAGACTTTAGTTCTTGTACGCCAGCGAACTTATCTTCAAAAGATGTCATAGCCTCAAGTAGAACAGCGTTCTCTTCCTCAAGACCTTGGATTTTTGCTTCGTACTTAGAAACCATAGACTCAAATTGAGCCTCTAGTTTACCAAGTTCTTTAGCGAAAGTAAAATCAGTCATTTTATTTTCTTTATTTACGGGTTTAATATCAGCTTGAATTTCGATAGAGAAGCCATTAACCTCTCCTTCTTTAATCGCACTAAATAATTCATCAGACTCAATCTTAGCCTTAACGAATACTGTTCCGTTTGGCAAGTCATATCCGTAGTCCTTAGACTTGTCGTTATCTGACTCCTTCATCCAAACTTCAAGCATCACCACATCTTGAGTATCGTACTCGTGGTGAATACCAAATTGGTTAAACAAACCTTTTTTAGAATAATTGTACATAATATCACGGATTGTCTCTTCCGTAAAGCGTACATAGTAGTAGCCGTTTTCTGGCGAGAAGCGGAGAATTTCTTTATTTGGGATCATGATTGGCCCAACCACTTCTTTCTTTTCATCGTTTGCAAACATCTCAACCTTCTTTACCTCATTGAAGTAAATAAAGTTTTCTTCGATTGCTGGTTTGTCTACGAGAGAAATCTTGTACATACCCTGTTCAAAATCCTCTAGTGTAATATCGTATAAAGGTAAATCCTTATTCATTTTTAACTTTTGCTTTTTATGTAAGCTTCAATTAAAAGCAGCTGCTTTTTTATTTCTTCCATATCAGCTCTCAAGTCTGTATGTCTTTTTTCAAAACCAACCTTAACTTCGTTGATGCTAAAAAATGCAAATCTGTATAATACATACAGGCTGCCTATTAATAGCACAAGTGTTATTCCATACTCGCCAACAAGCTTTAAAGTCTCTTCCATTATTTTTTAGACTTGACATTTCGATTACCCCATGGAGCATCAGAAACCTCTACTTCTGCTTTAACAGTTCCTTTTCTAATTGCTTCAGCTTTTCTAATTGCCCAATTAACTCCGCTTGTTCCTCCCCAACCCAGCCAAGCAACGTAGCCTCTATCTTTCCAAGGAGTGTTTTTGTACTTCGGATCAATCGCAGCATTTTTTTTGTGACGGTTAAAAGCAGCCATCCTGGCAATTGTTTCATAACTTAGTTTTCTTTTATTAGCTAATTGATTGGCTCTAGCCCAGCCAACAGAAGTCATTCCTTTTACTTCTTTGCCGTACTTCTTTTTCCACTCAAGAACTTTCTTGGCGTTGTTAGATGCAGATTGTGGGTAGTCGTTATATGTAGCCATCAAATTAATTTACAATTATTCTATTAAACCTTTTACAGACAGATATGCATTATCATTGTAAACCTGTCCTTTAGCTTCTTTAATTAAAACTTTCTGATTATTTATGTAAGCTAATATCCCCTTGCTAAACATAAATGCAGAGTTTGTTAGTTCGTTTACAGAAACAACCATGTCAAATTCAATAGAAGGATACTGCTTTGTTTTTAATTGTTCTGTAGATACAATTAAATCATAGTAGTCAGTAGTCAGCTCGTCTTCATCTTCTGCAAGCAAATCCCAACCTGCTGTGTTTTTGTTAAACAACCTTCCGTTAAATACATGAGGATCAAGCTCTTCAGAAGTGTTGTAATCAAACATATTCGTGTAAAGCCTTTGAGTCTCTGTAGTTAAATTATTTATGATAGTATCATTTACTATATAAGGAACTTTTATTGCTGTAGAATATAATGGGTTGTCTATATAAGCAAACCTTACAGAAAACTCATTGTACGGTGTGAATATATTTTTGGTGTAACCTACTTGGTATTCATTTAAATAACCCTTGACTACATTTTCATTAGTTAAAGAATTGTCTTCACCGCACAAAGTTCTATAGTAAACAGCGGAGTCTAGCTTTAATTCAAAATCACTAATTCCATTTGGATTGATTTCTTGTGTAGTAGATCCTCTAGTAGCCTCTTTATATCTAACAGCATCATAGAACAAATCATTGCCTTCATTTGTTATAATTAAATTTTTAATTATCTCTATAGGCCTTGATACAGTTATAGAATTTAAGTCATCTATTTTGCCATCAATGTTGATGCTAGATGTTCTTAAAATATGTAATGGGTCTATCCTAAGAATATGGTGAGAACCATCGTATTCATAAAACACTCCACAGCCAAATCTCTTCGTAATAATGTCTATAAATTGTGGTACTTTAATGTCGCAAGTATTATTTATAGAATCTTTTATATTGTATCTATCGTCTGGGTAGTACGGAGAAAAGTCTCTATAGGCAAAAAACTTTATGTCAAGGTCATCGTAGTTGGAAATCTTGGTGATTGCTTTTCTAATTTTAAGTGCGCCAAAATTTGAGCTAGGAGCTGTTTGATTATAGTATACAGTATATCCTGGCATTGGTGATGGTGAAACCGCATACCATTGGTCAGCATATGCTATATTAAGCACCCCATCTAGAGGCTCTAAATAATAACACAGACCGTATCTACTGTCTCCAATTAAATCAATAAATCTTTCTTCATTTGGCAAATACACTTCTATATTCGTCCATTGTAAAGCGTCATTATAATTTGGAAAACTAGAACCATTAAGATATGCTAAACTACCCGAGGTCAACCCAAAAAAGTGTGGGATTGTAGGAATTTCTGCGTTAGATTTAATTGCACTTGACTGAGTTGTTGTAGCATTCGAGGCGTTTAAAACAAGTTTATCTCCATTAGAATCTAACAACCCTATTGATTTAGTTAAGTATCCATCTATAAATATTCCCAACTTCAGATTAAATTCCAGATCTGAATTATTAGGGAATATCTTGTAAACCATTTTTTCCTCGTCAACCACTGGAAGCTCCCATGTTAACGTGCCTATCGTCTGAGTTCTGTTGCCATTAGCAAATGACATCTCTGCACCAAAACTTGTATGTGGAGATACATATCCTTTTTCTCCAGATGTGTCTATAGACGAGTCCGGGTAAGCATCAGTAATTTCCTCTAGTGCGTGCTTTTTAATTGGATTATAATTTGCAGGGGGCGTGCCGTAATTTCCAAATGTAGTATACTTACCGTAATAATTTGTTCTTAACTGTTTTGAGTTACCAAACAAATTCTTAGTTTCTGTCATATCCTCATTCGGAAATGCAGTATCAAATCTGTTGTTTATTATAAAGTTTCTTGTGTTCCACCCCTTTTTGGCTTGTAACTTTGCTGGTATTACTGCTTGCAGCTTTGAGGGCTGAAAATCTGGAATGGCCTCTGTGTCATTGATACCAAATAGTTTTGATTTAACTTTTACTGGGATGTTGGCCGTAGATAAGTAATCTCCTACTTGCTTTAAATAATTCTTTACAGAAAGAGTTGGAATGAAACCAGACCTTGTTTCTCCAGAACCGTACTCTGTGAATTGACGTACTTCGTAATCAAACTTCTCCACGTCATTACACATATCTACAAATGGAAAGTTTACAATGCGTGTTAGGTCAGGGTCTTGACCAGTAACACCAGCTTCACCATTATTTGCAGTAGTGTTAAAAAAATCTGATAACAGGTGGTTAGATGTGTGGTAAGAAGAAGTTAGTATGTCTCCCAACTTTTTTTCTGAAAGTTCTGAGAAAAATAATGAAAGATAATCTTTCAAGGTAACACTCATGTACGGCTGATCAGAATTGTATTCTATAGAATCAACTGTCATTATACCTCTTATCTCAGTACCAAATGAATTGTGATAAGATATAATAAAATGATAGTCACCACTAGGGAACGAACTTACATTTGTGTTTATGGGATCGTAACCAAAAATAGATTTATTTGCATTTGTAAGTGGTAGTGTTAAGCTGGTATAAAAAGGTATCTTAACATCTTTTATTGAGGCATCATCATAGAACGAAACATCATAGAAAAACTCTTCCCCTTCAAATAAGTCAGCATTAACAAATGAAGAGGCATTTGAACTTATTGATAAAGTAAAACTCATTTTTTTGCTACGTTAAAGCTTACTGATTGTCTGAATTTATTGTATCTATTATTGTAAGTGTCTTCATCTAAAGATACGCCATATGCATAATTATCGCACCAGTCTGCAAAAATTATTTTGTCAGATACAATTACTTCCTTAAAATCTCCAAAAAACTCTCTACCATCGTTGCCTATGACTAAAGAGTGGTCAAGAGAAATATTGTAAGACTTTAATTCTTCGCTGTAATTAGCTCTTGTTACAGACGTTGAAATAGAATAATAAGACACCTTGTCGTGTTCTACGTTTCTATATATCTCTATTCCAAGAAAATCTCCTTGAGATATATCCGAAAACAATTCATATATATTTTGATCAAAGTCAAAATAAAAAATTGGTGTAGCTCCATCCATGTCCGAATATGTACACACGCCATAAACCCCCTTGGGTATTCCATTCTCCCTGTATCTCATATGTATCACATCTCGGACAACGACATCTGTAAATATTTCTAGAGATGCTGTGTTTCCCCTTACACCTACCTCTACAGCGTAAGGAGCGATGTTTCCAGAAGGTGTTGTTAAGAATCCAAAGTTGCTCATATTCTAGTATTTCTATCTTTTAATTGTCTAGCTGTATCGCTTGTTCTCAAATCTCTTTCAGTAACATAGGCTCTTACAGGTTTAGAACTTTGAATTGCCGAGGTAGTCGTAGCCTCTGCAATGGCTCTTAAATAATGTACACTTTCTGCTACGCCTGTGTCTACGTTTATGGTCGCAGAAGATGGTTTTTGTATTAACCCACCTTCAGCAAACTGTAATGGCTGTAATGATGGGTTAGGTTTGTACGATCCATTGATGCGTTCTAGCAAGCTTCTGTGGAATGCCGCAGCTTTCTTGTTAACGATGAACTCACCACCTTCCATTTCATAACCACCTTTGCCCTGTACTGTAAATGGTACACCGCCTTCTGAGTGACTTGGCCCTTGTACAAAACCCCCTTCTTCAAACTGTACTGGATAGAATTTTCTTCTACGAATGGCATCCGCTTTAGCAGCAGAACCAGCGATAATAGCAGCATAACCAAGAGCAGCTTGACGAGTAGCCTCTGGTGTCGTTAACTTACCCATGTTGTTTATGAGGTTAGAAGCTATTGCCTCAAATGCCTCTATAGCAACATTGTTTAGGTCTGCCTTTTTCTCCGCATCAAAGATTGCTTTGTTAATCTCATTTTGCTGTTGAAGTTCTTTTTTTCTAAGCTCTTCTTTTTTTGTTCTAAACTGAGACTCTGTAATTAATTGATTATCTAACTGAGATTTCAGAATTTCTTCTTCAGTCTTATATCTATTGCGAATAGCATCTAATTCAGCGTTTAGTCTGTTTCTAGTATTCTCTAAAGCGGTATCGTTGTATGCTTTAGCAGCCTCTGCAAGTTCATCTACTACGACACTAAGAAGCTTTTTGATTCTTTTTTGACGCTCCTTTGCACCCTTTTTCGGATCAGGTATTAGCTGAGACATTACTAGGGCTTCAGTCTTTTGATACAACGCCTCAAAAACATCTGGATAAAGAATTTCTAATGCAGGTAAAAGCTTTCTAAGCATATCTCTAACCTGTTCTTTAACTTTATCTAGGTCTGCTTCATCTAACTCAACACCCTCTCCCAGCTTAACGTTGAAGGCCGCTTCCAAGGAATCAGCTAAAGAATTTGCAGACTTTTCAATATCTCCCAAGTCTAAAGCCAAGGCGTTAAAACTTAGTCTAAATCCGTCTAGTCTTTCTTGAGCCTTTTCAATTATGCTTCCATCTAAACCAGCCTCTTCAAAAAGACCAGCCATGACCTTTAATGTCTCATTGAAATCATTTGCAATTCCATCTAAATCGCTAAATGCATCAATTTCGTTTTGAAGTCTTTGTTGAACAAGCCTGTCTAACTCCTCGCTAGCCTCAATGCGCTTTTCCTCTGTTCTTGCGTTTTGAGCTAAGTTCTGTTGAGTTTTTATATCTATATCTAGTAATGCTTGCTTTTGATCAAGTTCTTGAAGTCTAGCTGTTTTTTGATTTGCTAGTCTTTTAAACTCTCTTTCAAATTCTTTTTGTGCTAAAGCATTTCTTTCTTCAAGAGTTATAGTTAAGTTTGCTATTGCGTTTTTCTCGTCTTTATACTGTTCTAGTCTTGCTTCAAAAAGAAGTAACTCGTCACCAACTATTTCATTGCCATTTGCTTTTCTTTTGTTTTGTTCATCAAGAAGAGCATTAATCTTTTTGTTTAAAATACCTACTTGAGTACTTGCTTTTTTGTTAAAGTCTACAGCAGCTTGCAAGTCATTAATTTCATTTGACCTTTCTAGTCTAAGAGATTTAAGTATCGCACTTCTCTCTGCGATTACGAGGTTTCTTTCTATTTCTAAAGCTTTTTCTAAAGAGCCTTCTCGTATTAATTGCTTCACATAATCTACCTGAGCCTTGTATTCTTCTGAACCAGGTAAGATGTTTGATTTTTCATTTAAGATGTCCTCAACCTCTCCCCTTCTAGCTATACTCTCGGATAACTCTTTTTCAATTCTCCCTCTTTCTGCTATAGCCTCTGTGTATTCTTTTGTTCCGATAAGACCTCTATATTGATTAATAAGCATCTTATCATCTAATACTGCAGCTATCTGATTGAGTCTGATTCTTTCTTCATTTGTTTTAGCTAATTTTGCTTGCTCTCTGTAAGAATCTGATAATGCATCTTTTTCCGCTTCTAATGCAGCTGTCTTTTCGTCAATCAAATCTATTTCCTCTTGAAGAGGTTTCACCACAGAATTTTCAAATATTTTTTTAGCTTCTTCATCTATAGCTTGATTTACGTCTTTCACATCCTCAAGTCCTTGTCGCAAAACACCTACCTTGTCCGAAGCTTGTTCGAGTCCTCTACTCAGAGATGTTGGATCCGCTTCTGCAATAGCTTGTGCAGCAACAGCGGCATTGTAACCATCTTCATCTATAAACCTAAGTACAGCTCTAAGAAGCTTACTTGTTTTTAGGAACTCACCAAAAGATATTTGCACACGGTTTACAGCCGACCTTAGCAAGTCTAAGTTACCTTGGAATGTGTCTACTTGCTGCGATGCAGCAATAGCAGCAGAACCTTGAGTAAAGTATTTATCATTAAGATCGTCTAATGACTGACCTAATTCTTTTTGTCTACGAGCAGCATCAACAAGCGTAATTAACTGAGCTGCATTACGCTTACCTACAAGGTCAACAGCCTCTGCAAGTGTAACCTCTTCGTCAGCCAATTCTGTTACAACGGTGTTTAAGTCCTTACCAGTCTTGGAAAGCTCAGTCATGATACCACGAAGACCCGTACCGATACGAGATGCAGTAAAACCGTTATCTGCCAAAAGTGCCATAGCTACAGCAGTCTCTTCAAACGTAGTACCTACTTCTGCTCCAAGAGGCCCAATGTATTGCAATGCAGTACTAAACCCTTCAAATGAAAGTGCCGAAGAGTTAATCACCGATACAAGGCTGTCTGATACTCTCGTTGTTTCCGCAGCATTAAGGTTAAACTGATTTAAGATTTGACCAATACGCTGTGCTACTGGCCCGACCTTTTCGCCAAGTGCTTGTGCTGTACGAGCTACCGCAAGAGTTGCCGCCTCAATCTGAGTAACACTAAACCCTAGTTTACCAAGTTCTGATTGTAGCTGTACAATTTCTTCAGAAGTAAACTTAGTACTACCAGCAACATCAAGTACGTTTTTGCGAAGTCTATTAAGCTCCTGGTTATTGATACCTGTTACTGCTTGTAGCTGTGCGAGCTGTGCCTCAAAGTCTACGGCTGCCTTAAACGAGCCAGTGATTGCTGACTGTAGTAAGCCAAATACTTTTCTTAAAGCCTGTACCGCACCGCCAATGCCAGTTAACTGACCAAGTGCCTTACCCAGCCCAGCACCTTGGAAACCTTTCCGTAAACCACCTAAGAAGCTTGAATCTCTAGCTTTGCCTTGAGCCGCAATAATTCTCTTTTGTAGCTTCTCAAATTCCTCACTACCTTCCTTGTAACGTTTCTGTACTTTTTTCAGGTAGTCAATCTCAAGCTCAAGACGTTTTCTAGCAGAGCCTTTGCCAGAGCGAATAGCCTGAAGGTCTGTTTCAATCTTTGCTTTTGCAGCAGCTTTCTGCTCTCGTTCAATTTCTTTTTGTCTAGTCTTTCTTCTGTTTCGTAGTGCTTTCTGTCTAGTCTCAAAATCAGAAACCTCTTTAGAACGAATTGCGTTCTGCTCCTTAATACTATCACGAAGTCTCTGCTGTTCTTCAGCTAAAGCTTTTTTACGGATAGCCTCTTGCTTTTCATATGCCTCTTTAGCGGCTTCAATAACTTGACGCTCACGATTAAGTCGTAAGTTAATAGTGTCTAGTAGGTCAAGCTCTGATTTTTGAGCGACTTTTGCAGATTCTTGTCGAGCAAGTGCAGCCTGATTAGAATTTTTCTGATCTACTCGGCTTGCTGCTATCTGTTCTTTTGTAAGGCCTCTGACAGCATTAACTGTTCCGTCAATAGCTTTTTGAACTCCGCCTTGCAGCTTTGTGTATACCGCAAGCTGTTCTTTGTTATCTTTGAACTTAATCTTTTGTTGCTCAAGTTCATTAGTAAGCTCACGCTCAGTTTCTAGCAATCCAGAAATTTTCTCTGATAACGCTTCAAAGATTAATCCACCTTGGAATCCTTGCTGTCTAAGATCGTTTATTACAATCTTTAAGCTTTGTAAAGCTGCGTTTAACTGACCTACCTTTGCCTCAATTTGACCTTGACCATTCCCTGCTCCACCGCCACCACTACCAGGTGATCCAACATTTCCAGTAAATTTTCCTACGTTTGCCATTCTATATTAAGTTTGCTATTTCTCCGTAAACGTCTCCCACAAAGTCTGCTCCCATTTCATCAAACCACTTGCTGATAGATATATTAACTGTAGCAGCAAATGCACTCGCTATGTCATCTGAATATGGGTTTCTTGTCTTGACCGTTTTTGTTTCGTTTATTCTTTTCGCTATATTATATGCCATTGCCTTCTTTGCAGACAATGTATCCGAATATATATAATCTTTTTTACTGCCGTCCTTTAGTGTTTTACTAACCGTAATGGTTGCTGTTACACCTTTTGCATTAATCCATTGTAGGATTGTCTCTGTGTTTGGTGCATCTTGAACAGCACCTCTACCCCCGGCACTATCAAGTTCCTTACCGTATCTACCCCAAGGGGCATCTATTCTAACTAACACATCCGTTATAAAGCCAGAAGACTTATCAAATCTAGAGCTTACTCTTAACGAAGACGTATACTTACTTGAGCTTACACTTCTCTGAAGGAAGCCAGTAACATTTTGGTCATTGTCTCTAAGTAAACCTTTGAAGACTGCTTTAAGGTCTGCCGTTTTCAAATCTTTTAATACCAGCTGCCTTAAACGTCCTCTCTGTTGTGCAGCACTAAGCATTATCTATAGCAACCTTATAATTTTTTCTTGCAAATAAAACAGTCAATTGAAAAAATGCTGTCGTAATGTTAGACTCTTCAGAGATGTAGTTCTGTACCTCAACTTCATCAATGTAGCAGTTTTCATCTTGCTGGATTAACCAGTCTTGGATTTGGCCAACAACAAATAAATTTTCCTCTGTGGAGATTATTGAGGCTAAATCATCTTGAGATACACACTTGTCTATGACAACGCAATCAAAAGTAAGACTGTATACTGGGTTCGCAAAATCTCTAGATATGTTAGACGCACTAGGAATCATTACAAATGTTCTGTAATCAAATTCTCTAGCATCTAAGTCCTCGGAAGACCCAAGCAAGAAGAACTCATTAATCATGTTGTGATCCTCGCAAAAGCCCTTCAACAATTTATAAAATTGTGTGAGATTGTTCATATCAATTTTTTATAATTTACAATTTACTTAGGGCTGCGTCTTGTCTTTGTTGTGCAGAATCGACTTTATTTTTCTGTGCGAGGTAACTCATTTCGGGAAGTACCAGATCCATTTTAAGCATATAGATATCTGGATACACACGAATATCCTCCTTGCCAAGAGTCCTTACTATTGAGTACCAGTACCATTGCTGATAAAAGTTTCGACCTACTTGTGTGTCATCCACCTCTGTTTTCTCTTCTACCTCTTCGGTTTTCTCGTTTACTTCGTAGAATACTCCAGCAAATTCTTTGAACAGTACCTGCTCACGGTTTGCTAAATACCTATTAAGCACATTGTATAAGTCTTGAACAGGAGAATTTAGGATGTCATCTCGATTTTGTTGTTCGTCACTAGGGCTTGTGTTGTCAAACTCTTTGTGGTGTTTAGGTCGCAACAGAAGTTGCAGTAGTGCAAGTTCCATTTCCTCTTCGGTATTGAACTTTTCCTTCCCTGTAAGTATCTGCTCGGACATAATGAACTGCCCAAGAACCATACTTTTTACCGAACTGTTGACGGCAAACTTCTCTTGAATATATGGAGTTAGCCTTTTGCTGTCTCTAAGTGGATACACTTGGTCTATCTCCTTAATCAATTCTAGCTTCTCTAAGAGGTTTTTATTTCCAAGTGATACCTTACCATCATCGTCAATAGAAAGTCCCTTAGAAATCTCCATATGGTCTTTATATGCAATCATAAGAATAGTGTTACACCCCCATCTTGTTCTTCGGCTGCACAATATGCACAAATTGCTAAACTCATTACCATGTCATCGTGCTTGCCATCCGTATTAGAAAACTGCAAGTTACCGGTAATTGGATTTCTTTTGGATTTAAAATCGTAAATTTCCTTAATTAAGGTTTCATTATTCGGTATTTTAATCTTCTTATCCTCGAATAATTTCATTAAGTTCTTGACAATCAGCGGTTTAGTTTTTGAGGTTGTCTGAAAGGGCAACATCTTGTACAGCCTATCATCATCGGTGAGATCGTCAAACAGCAAATCGTTATTGTTAATCTCGAAGTAGCAAGCAGCAAGTTTATCTTCAGAATCGTGGTGCAGATAAAAATCTTTTATTCGCTGCTTAAATTCTTCAGAATCCATATTCTCTTCTTTGAAATTAAATCTGTCGATAGCAACTACCTCGTAATCTTCGGTCATTGCCGTAAGCACCGTATAATCTTGCGCTACCCCAATGTCCATTCCGATGTACAATCTATCGTATTTTTGTACAGTAGACTGTACAACTGCCTCTTCCACATTGCTGAATAGTGCGTTTGCCGAGATAGGCTTACACAAGAACTCCTGGTCAAACTGAGATTTAGTCATGCTCTTCTTGATACCGAGTACGGTCTTGTCCACGTTTGGATCGTTGAGGTCAAGGTAGGTGCGTTTGATACTCTTTATCTGTCCCCAGTTCTCTTCGAGCTGTCCATCCCTGTACCAGTCGAAGAACCAGTTCGGCCCATTGAACGTAGACGCTGCACAAACCTTACCATTGGTTCTCGTAACCATCGGGAGTAAAACTTCGTTAATGAAGTCAAGGCGCATATAAGCAGCTTCATCAAGATAGATGTAGTCCAACGTAGCCCCACGAAGATTATCCCCTGAGTCAGCAGAACGGAACTTAATAAAAGACCCGTTATAAAAATACATCTCGTTTGCTTTTCTGTCAAAACGCTTTACTATTTGATTCCACAAATCTTGATGGTTAGAAAACATAGCTTCGATATCCTTCATAACCATCAAGA
>Ga0222719_10002611_pt1 | contig 16372 bp, 11 predicted proteins | sample C33_34DmetaG_FD_165039 | JGI IMG/M metagenome (GOLD analysis project Ga0222719, IMG submission 165039) | Estuarine water microbial communities from San Francisco Bay, California, United States - C33_34D | ecosystem: Environmental > Aquatic > Marine > Unclassified | place: USA: California... | reverse complement strand
CGGAACAAGCGTACGCGATAGTGGATTCTACTGTGCAACGATTGGATCACGACTTGCGATCGATGGAACAATTCTTGTTGCAGGTACGCCCACAGAGTCCATGTTGTCGGGTTTTTGTGGTGGCGCCATGCTCACTCTTGTCATCTTTGTCTCAATCTTTTTTCAGTCTGCCGGGGACTTCACCAATACAAGGGCCGGTGTTGGTACTGCTGCAGCGGTGCCACAGTTGGCCGACACTGTGGGCAAACCCAACGATTTGGTAGCCTGCCAAGTGACCCCCGGAAGTGAATGGATTTTGGCCAAAATCTTGCAGTATGACCCAACCACTGGCATGTACAACCTAGCCGATGAAGATGTGGAAAGCAAGAAACGTAAGGAAGAGACGATCAAAAACGAATGCAATCTTTTTGTCGCTGGAATCTCAACACTCATCTATCCGTTCTTTATTTTCATTCAGTCTTTCACTTGCCGGAATCGCAGGTTGTCTTATGTGGAGTAGACAATCTACGAAAGGGGGAAACGATTTTTGCCGTCTATCCAGACACCACATCCTTTTATCAGGCGACGGTTGTTCAAGCGCCGAGAAAGACAGCAGCCACAAGTGGAGCCTTTGTGATGGTCAATTTCGTGGACGATTCCGATGAATATGGCGTCACGCATGACAAGGCAGTTCCATTGAAACATGTCATTTATCCACCCTACGGCGCGACGGTTATCTAAGAGGGCCGTATAGATTGGTTAAGGACTCGCACCGCACTTGGCATCTGGAGGTTGCGCGTCGTCCATTTCGATACCCACAGCGCTCCATACCATCACACGCGATTACTTCTCTTCTACGGCACTTGTCTCCCGGAGGGCGACATTCTCTCTAGCATACTGTTGACGATTTAGATCTACGCTATGATATTGCAGGCGGGCACTGGTTGATTGTCGTAGCCATCTACTTTTCGTTCCGCACTCGTCGCCGAATTGCTTGTAAATTACTATTGATTATCTTCATTCTAATGGTAGAGATCAGACACTTCACTGGACAAGGTCAACTTGTCTCCCAGTTTGTGCACAAATTGTTCCGGGATCGGGAGTTCCTTCTGATCATCACCATCAGGGAAGCTTACATTCATTTCGGAACTCAGACTCGTAGTAAAAGTCGACACACTAATTGATTCCTTACTCAACCAGATCAGCACGTTGTTCGTCTTATCAATCGTGAAAACAGGGCAGACACCAAGAACCTGGAGCTGAATTTTCTTGCAGTTTACCATCTCGGCCGAAGAGATCAGAGTGTCATAAACAACGTTGCAATTGGTGCATTTGTCTAGAATCAGCGATTTGAACTTCTTGTTGATTTTCACCGTCACGCCGACGCAGTTGTAAATATAAACCTGTTCCTTCGCGTCATTGATGTCGATTGTAAGGATACCATCCGAGGAAGCCTCTTTGATCACCGATTCCTTTGTGTGGTTCTCCACCACCCACTTGAAGCCACGGTCCTGGTACTCGAAAATCGGCAAACCAGCGAGGGGTTGTTTCTTCTTTTTCGGTTCGGCTGGCTTCTTCGGAGCGGCCAAAGTTGGAGCTGGTGGTGGAGCACCAGAAGAGTCTTTCTTGTACTCCTTTCGCCATGTCTGTTGGTCTTTCGTCACCTGAATGGTGGATGTTGGGGGGGACAAGAAAAATCAATAGGTTTTAGAGTTCGGTCCGGCTTCAAAACGAACGAGTACCAACACTTCCTGATGGCATCGTGGATACTTACGTGCTTAAGCCCGGTAGCTGCCGAACTTCCATCGGCATTCTTGCGAGTATTGAGCTCACTCATAAGACCTGCAAGGTTACCACCTGGTACAACGGTACCGAGCTTGCGGCTCCTCTGTACGGGCGACTTGATAACGTCTTGTTGTGTCTCCGGTTCGTCACTCAAGCGAAGACCGGCTTCCGTTAAACTCATACCCTTGGGGTTAAACGTAAGGCCTGGCTTGTGGTATTCTTCGATATACTCCGCAAGGCCAGTAATAGTTTTCCTCAATCCGTCGCAAAAGGCAATCTGTGTGTCGTCCTTACCCTTGTAGTCTTTACGGACGCGGTTCGACCAGAACTCGGCGGAACCGAGTGTCTCCTTGACAAAGGGAGCCGGAAGCTGCTTTGGCGCCTTGAAAATGATCCATGAGAGGGCTGAGAGCATCTCGATGATAGCCTTTTGATGACGATCAAAGTCACGACCGACCCTAATACCACGAATGTTCTTAACGGCCTCCTGGGTAGGAGCTAGATAAGGAGCCAACGCAACTCCCAGATCTTCCTGGGGAGCCTTGGCTCTACTAGCAAGCACGATGATAGACCGTACTCCTTCAAATGCATTCTGCAGCTCTTTTCCAATATTTTCCATGCCTCCTAGTTCGTCACAGGTTGTGCAAAAGGGGACTAAGCAGTTCTTGACGTAGGCATCATAGGCTTTGACAGCAGGAGCTTCGCCGGCAGCAGCACCAACTGTGCGTCATTAGAGAACGATGAGAGACAAAAAACAATGAGAGAAACCTAAACGGTATTCAGTGAAAGATGCCGATGCAGTGCCTTACCATGCAATGAAGGCTTGACAGGACCGGGAGCATGATGTGACGAGGACGATCCGAGGGATACGCCCTTTCCTCCGCCAACTTGAGCTTCAAGAGCCTCGAGTCTAGCCAACACATCTCCCAAGAGATCCTTAAGAGGGTCTACCCCTGCTACGGCCTTTTGCGATGTCGCCATGGTGAATTACTGTGTAGATGGGAAGCTGTTTGGCGCTAATGACAGTGAGAACTGCAAGGACGACCCAACAAGATTTGTTTTTGTCGTTATGGCAAGCTTCCGATGACTCTCTACGAGGTGCAACCGCGGTACAAAATGACCCATCGAGTCCCGTGAAGTGTGCCAACTCAAGACCGCGGCCACTCCTCAGATGTTCGCTCCCGAGCGATCGGTATCTTTAACTGACAACCCTTCGCGTCGTCGCGGTTTTTATTCATCGACATTGTTGATTGTTGGTATTGTTGTTGTTGGCCTTGACGTCCCAAGTGTTGAGTACGAGCTGTTTTCGCTGGAGTCGTCGCATCAAAGTGAAGGAATAAAGAGTGTCTGTCGTCGCAAGTATGTCATCCACAGTCGTATCTATTGTACCGCATGTGGTCTCTATTCTTCCGACTTTGCGAAAGGCCGTGTTGATTGGCGGTGGAGGTGCCGCGATTGCAAAGGCAACGGACTCTGTTCTTCAGTTTCCGATTGGTGCGAACAAGCCAGCTGAACCCGAAGAAAAGATCCTTGGCTTTCCGATCACTCCTGAAGGAAAGAGTGTCCTCTTCATGACGATTGCAATGGCCTTTCATTACCTTGGCTACTCCCTCGCGAGACCTATCACTGTCGCTCTTTTTACATCCTCTGCGACGGGGTACGCTGGCTTTGCAGCTGCTTTTCCCTTTGCAATGGCCTTTGTTAGTCCTATGGCCTTACTTCTCTTGATGGGATACGGGGGATTGTTAGACGTGCACGGCCCTCGAGGAGCCTTGATTAGATCGACGGCCTATTGCTCCTTCGTCGTCAGTGCGGCTGCGGTCGCAATCGGAATTTTCGATAGCACGCAAATAGCAATTGCGGGTATTCCGGCTGTCAAATTCATTACTGGGCCCTTGTTTGTTTTTCGAGAATCCTACGTACAGTTGTTAACAAGTCAATTCTGGTCCTTCATGGCTAGTTCTTTAACACCGTCACAATCCGCACGCTGGTTCGGTCCTATTGCCGGGCTGACCAGCATTGCATCTGCCGTCGCTGGAGTCTCGGTGTCTCCTATTGTTGACAAGGTCGGACTCTCCGGGGCCTTGCTTGGGACGGGCATTACCTTGCTTCTCAGTTTGCTCTTTTCCAATTTAGCCTATGAAGTCGCCCAGAAATATGGATTTGAACCGACTGACCATACCAAAGCCAAAAAGTCTACTTTTGGTAAAAACGCCGCTGCTAGTAGTAAGCAGAATGATCACTCCACGGCAAATATGCTGAAAAAGGCGTCTAGTCTGTTTGCCCGAGTTCCGGTTTTGAAAGCTTTATTTTTCGAGATCCTGGCAAGCCAGGGCCTTGCGACCGTATTGAACGTTGCATTCGTTGCGCGGTTGGGAACGGCCATCCCCGATGACGCAAAACGTGCTGGATGGGTTGGCGTATTTTTTGCCTTGATTAACATCATCACAATGGTCTTGCAGTTTGCCATTCTGCCACCGTTAATGACCTTGATTGAACCTCGCGACCTGTGGCGAGCTGTCCCCGTCATCTCTCTTTTATGCACTGCCTTTCAGGCGGCTCAGAAGAATCCATCCCTTTATGTCGTCAGTGCCTCCTTACTCGTCATGAAAGTCAGCGAGTACTCGGCGCGACGAATGCTTGATGAAATGGTATTTGTACCTCTGGACTTTGAGAGTCGTTTCGTCGGAAAGGAAGTTATCGGCGTGTTTGGATATCGCTTTGGTAAATCTCTCATGTCACTGGCACTCTCTGGGCTCACGCAACTAGCTGGGGACTTCGGTATCCAGGAATTGTCGACCTTAAGTACGCTTGTGGCTGTGGGATGGATGCGAACAGCGTGGAAACTGAGTAATCTCGTCCCAACACGGGAAGAAGCGGAAGCTGTGTATGCGAAAGAGCAGAAGAAGGGAGGGGGCAGGAAGAGGGTGCCGTCGAAACGTAGGTAGATCTATGGTGGCAGGGGAAGTCTAGATTTGTGGTGCACGTAATGGTAGAAGACAGAAAAGAGTGAATCCTCGATCACTAATAAAAAAGGGACGAAAATCGTTCGTTGCGAGAACTTGTCGGCCGGAATGAAGACAGAGATGCCTTTCTATTCACTGACCCCAAGTCGTGCAATATAATCGTAATCGTTTCATTACTATCTCACTGTGGAGCCAGCTCATCTCCAGCTCGACGATGTGGTCATAATCTCAGAGTTCTCTTCTTCATTCTCAAGCTCTAGTGTACCTCCGCATCCAACTCTGCCAACATCCCGGTGAGTTTAGAGTTATTTTTCACCCTTCCCACAAAGTTGGCAAAGGAAGCAGAATTCATCGTTCCGTCCAACTTGCTAAGAGCAAGAGTGACACGAAGGGCGCTCTTGATCCAATCATTCATACGTTCTAATTCTGTCCCTGTCTTCTTGCTCGTATTTTTGTTCAGCGTCTTCTCCAACGGCTCGGCCAGGGAATCAACTGAAGCCACCAGGAAGTCAGGCTGACGGGTGCACATTGACATAATGATCTGGTGTGCATGAAGCTGAATATCCTCAGCGTCGCCCAATGCCTTTGCTAGGACGATCATGAAAGGGACGCCATCAATACTGCCGGGTACATTCTCAAGGCAGGTCGCAAAGATACTAAGAGCAGCTTTTCGCAGGGGGAGAGCATCGTCAACTTTATGCGTGAACGGTCCGAGGTCGACCTTTCGCTCAAGTTTGAGTTCGGCTACTTCGTACAAGGAAGGCATGACGAAATCTTTCAGCAGTGGAGCGATGGCTTGTGGCATATGATGAACAGCCGAATAAACCATTAGCAGGGCGACGTTCCGAACCGTGAGTTCCTTTTGCTGCAAGAGCTTGACAAATGTCGGCATGGAAGATGATAGGTGGGTGGCATCGACCTTTCCAGCAACGGCAAGCTTGACGGAAGTTCCAACGGTCCAGCAGGCAAGGGCGTTCGTCTTGGACTCTGAGTCCTCCTCGGCAATGGTACCGTCAGGGGCATTAATGTTGAAATGCTTCGACTGAATCTCAGCAAGTTTTGGAAGCATAAACTCAGGTTGAACAACGGCCAGTGAACCCATGCACTCGGCTACCATTGTGCGAACACCTTCCTCCTCGTCTGCACAATGTTTCTCAAGAGGCGGTACAATAGTTGATATACTAGAGGCGACGCCTTCTCCTCCGGAACGACGGAAACTGCTCTGAATAAACTCACGTAGAGAGGATAGCAAGAGGTATTGTTGCTTTTTGTTGTCTTCATCAAGTTTTCCAACGATTGCTGGTAAGAACGTATCTCGTGCGCCTACTGATGCATTGCCAAGCGCATGCGCCGCGGCGTGCTTCAGGTCATCGGAAGTAGACTCAAAGTTTTTGAGGTAGATCGTCTTGAGCCGCTCTGCAACACCGTCTATTTCGTTAAGATCAATGATTCGTCCGAGATCACCTGTAACGAGCAGAGACAATTGTAACTGTCGCAGCTTGTCAGCGTCTGTTGGAGTTCCAGCGCCTTCTAGGACTCCGACCATTTCCTCGAGAACTCCTTTTCCAGTTTCTTGGCTGGTGGCCGTGGTAGTGGCTGCAATGCACTTCGCGAGATTGTAGACGCCGTGTTTTCCGACCTTGCCATCCAGTTTATGCCGAAGCAAGAACATTAGTTCTTGGAAGTCGATTGCGCTACTGATGACTAGTTGCTTGAAAAACGACAGCAGTGATTCTAGCGCTAAGTCCTGTAGCAATGACGAAGTAGACAATACAAGCGCATGTTCCAAGGTATGGGCTTTCACAGCAGGACCAGCATTAGGGCACACCTCCAAGACGGAAACAGTTGCTCGACTGAGGAAAAGCGAGCGTGAGAAATGAGTATGGTGCAGCACGAATACTTTTGAAATTCCAACTTGAATCACCCTCACTTACAGGCTTAAGTGGCTCAGGTGAAGATCGCTATCCACCACCAGAGCCGCAAAATCTTGTACTGCCGACGAGTACAGTTCGCCTCCAGCCAATTCAGGGTGAGCTCCATGTTTTCGGATAACAATATCAAGCGCCTCCAAGGAACTCTGCTTAAGACTTCGACTCTGTAGCTTCAAGAAGGAAGACAGGCACGCAATCGAATCTGCCAAAATGGGCGAAAGGTCTACTCGGTCATTTGAACCCGAAGTCGTCGCAGCGATCGACGATAAGGTTTTGATGGCAGCTATACGTGTAGTCTCATTCCGGAGGCGGTCCAGCAGTAACTTCAACAGGCGCTCCTGTTTGTCACGAGCCATATTGGCGTGCAGATTTGACAAGAGTGACGCACACGCCTGCAAGGCGCATTCCTTGATCTCCTGATCGACATCGTGCGCAGCCAGCAACGGTTCAATGGCAGTATAGAGCATATCAGTCACCTCCACTCCTTCCTTCTGCCGTGTCGTGGGGTCATCTTCTGGGCCATATCCCTCTACAAAGAAACGTGGGACGGCCGCCAAAGCACGAAGCGCCTCAGCGATTACCTTGTACCATTGTTCTTTCACCGCTTGGCAGAGTTCCGGCAACAATGTCGTCAACAACCCCTTACGAATGTGCACCGGGTCATGATTTTCACTGCAAAGCGTTGCTCGTACCAAGGACAGAGCATCCAATCGCAACGCCTTACTCGTGCCTTCGCGATGTAAGGCATAAGATGTGTCCGAACCTGATAGGAACGCCTTGACGTGTGCAAAGACGGAAGCGATCTCTGATTCGCCACCCAAACCACTTGGTGCCCTACAAAGAGTCGCCAGTAGTGCCAAGACAGATGATTTGGAGCGCTCGTTTCCTTTCTTGGTACTCAAGATCCTTTCACAGGCTTTGACCAGTTTGGGTGCGTAACTGTGTAGATCAATTGTATTAGTAGCGTCCATTGTATCCGGCGAGTCGGCAAAGTGTACAACCCCGGCATTGTCTGCATCGATAGTGACGGACAACAAGCGCGTAAAGCAATCAATGACGCCTACACGACAGTTCTCTTCCCTTTCCTTGAAACGTCCGACCAGAGCGTTTGCAAAGGTTGACTTCTGTCCCTTTCGGATCGAATACTCCTGTTTCCACAAAGTGGAAGGGTCGTGTTTCTTAGCTTCGACAACCGCACGGAGGGCGCGAAGAGCGCTTCGACGAACCTTCCAACTTTCATCATCATCGTCGTCATCCTCATCGTCTTCGTACTCATCATCCCCGTCATCGTCATAAGGATCTTCGTCGTCCTCTTCCCCATCCCCATCACTAGCATTATCATCTCCGTACGAGTAGTTTGGATCGTACCTCATGTACGCCAACGCAGCTTGAATGATTTTTTCCAAATGCGGTTCCACCTGTTTCGGGCAGCGCAATACAAATGACTCAAAGCCCATGAAGCATGATTCTCGCAATTCCGTTCGAGCCAAGGCTAATGCGTCTTCATCCGTCGCGTCTTTCATGACCACGAAATCGTCGATACCACCTTCGATATTGTCACCATCGTCGTCGTCGTCTCCCGTCACGGCGTCTTGCGGCTTGGTAAATCGCAAAAAGATGGGCAAGATCCTATCAATTTGTTCTTGTCCCAATCGATGACCAACGGCACTCGAAACAGTACACATGGTACGAATCAAAGCACGTGTATCGCTTGGAGTTGTGCCATCTTTCCCAGCACCGTTCCCATTCTTGCTTGTCGTTGTTGCCAAATCCATCTGTGTCAACAGTGCTTCCACCATGCGCATCAATAGCGCATCACTAAGTACGACACTCAAGCATCCGATAGTCGTTCCGGCTCTTTTCCGGACCACGGGAAAGGGCGATGCCAACTGCGTCAGACACATTTGCAAGATGGGTTCATGCTGTCTTGTCACACTCAGGGCGCCACACTGACCAAAGCGCTGCAACAAGTCCGTCAAAGCATCCAAACACGCCAAGACGATTTCCTCATTGGCAGAGGTTCGAATGCCATCCAGCAATCGCCCGACCAATCGTTGTGCGACTTTGTTTCCCATGGAAAGAGGGACTGTCTTGACCAAGGTACGCAAACCAATGGCATAGACATCCCGCAATTCCGATTTTGACGCATCCAACACTTGGTCAGCCAAACTGTCGGCGATTTCCAACACTTGCTCTTCCTGAACGGTAGTCAACAGGACACTGAGTGTCTTGACGGCGATGGCCTGCACATCATTGGACTTGTCGTGCAACAATCGCAAGACGGCAGTACAAATCGGACGTTCATATTCCGAGATGCTGGAAGGTTGTTGACGTTTCAAGACTTCGCACAAGTCAGATGTGGCCATGTAACGTTCATCCTTGTCGTAATGCTCTGTCTTTTTCAATAAGGAAGGAATGCTGCTGACATTGCCACCCGAACCGTCCATGGTGAACGAGGAGTATGGGAAAGGGAACGATGGGAACGAAAAGGGATTTCAACTCCTAGCTCGAACAGACTGATGTCGGCTATGAGTATTGTATCAGTTTGCAGCGTTGTTGGGTTGTGGGACAAGAAGATCTTGTTATTGAGTAGCTAGCGGAGGGCGCCAACGCCACCACGAGTGCGATCTTTGTTCTTCGCAGCGTTTCGCAGGCGTATCTATTTTATACCCGAGCCTTAATGAGAGACCTTAGAAGGGGATGTCTCGTCCGAATACTCACTCACGAAAATGGCATGGGGTAGGTAAGGTACCACACACCACACCCGACCGCCCACAAAGACAACAAATACATTGAAGCAAATAGAAAGGACCAACATATTCTGCGGAAATGATTCGTGGCGGTACATTCCTCGGTCGCCGTGTACTGTCGACGCAACCGGTCAGTCTTTACAGTGCTACGACAACTCTACGACCCTTTACGTCAACGACGGCAACTCTGGAAAAGAAATGGACGGTGTACCTATCCGGTATGTGGATGTTTTGAGGCCTCTTAGCGTGGGAAAAGCTTTTGTGAGCGTCCTAGCTCAGATTTTCTTCGTTTTCTTTATTTATAGGTGAGATTCATTCGGACTGGCGTGAGGTCATTGCCAATGGCGTTCGAGAGAAGCAATTGCCCGTCAAATTGTCTTCTCCCAACACATCCCACGAAGATAGTGACGACTGTGGTGCTATTATTCTGGGCATGCAAGAAGAACGCCCTAATTGGGATAAGATTGGCGCTCAAATGAATGCCGTTCGGACTCAGACTCTGTTGCGGGACGCCGACATTGTCGTGGTTCGCTTTGGCGAAAAGTATCGGCAGTGGAATGCCGCCTTTGATGCAGGATACGCAGCCGCCTTGGGGAAACCTATCATTACTTTGCATCCACCAGCCATAAGTCACATGCTCAAGGAAGTGAATGCGTCTGCAAATGTTGTTTGTGAGCAAGCCGAACAAGTAGTACAGACCTTGGCCTACGTCATTCGCGGAGAGCTGCCGGAAACTCCGAAGGACGGAGTTGACTTTGTACCCATTGCCGATCGACTGGGAAAGGGAAACCCGAATCCTTAACGATACCTCCGAAATTTCTATCGTACTCGAACGGTCTCTAGTCATAGATAATCTGCTGTGGCGGAGATCGATGGGATGGGTTCGTACAAGTCGTTCTATCTCTTTAGAGGCTATTATTCTACATGTACGCTCTCTTGTCTGCGCTTGCATTCGTATCGTGTCTCCCAGCCAACAGAAAAGCGTTCATAGCAACGGCTATTTCTCGTCCAATCATAAACTTTATTCGTCCTTCTTCTCTTCCAGCCGTGTTTTCTTTTTGTCGAAAACCGATTGATCTTCTCCTTGCTTGTGTTCCGACAAGTCGTGCACCTCATTCTTTTGAACGATGGCCAAGAACATTTGAATAAACATTCCAAACCATGACAAATGTAATAGGATCAAAAAGCCAATCAACACGTAAAAGAAGTATCGATAGCTAATGTACAGCAAAGGAGACAATCCTTGTTCCATGACATAATGGGATTGGGTCAAGACGGCATGATAAATGATAAAAGGTAGCACGTACAGACGTGTGAGCATCCATACCAACACCATACTGATAAAACAAACAATCGTCGTTTGTTTCCACTTTAAAAAGTTGGCCAGCTTGCTGAGATCGACGGGAACGTCAGAAATGTCATGCACCATGAAGACCATGCTGCCAATACGAGTGAAGCGGCATCGGGATGAACCAAAGATTAGTAAATTGGTAACCACTGAACAGAAGAAAGAGACGGTGGATGTAAAAAAGAGTGTGAGCAAGTCAAGATCATCGGCAAGCAACGTCATGAATGGTCCGTTTCAACAATCTTCGTACCGTGATGGACAAACATTTCTCGAAAGTCGCCTCGGACAGTAGAACTCCAACGCAGGTTGATGGGTAAATCCAATGGTAACAAATTGTCGGAAGTGTTGGGTTGTTGGAGAATCTTGGGTCGTTTCTTCCAGAATCGTATCTTGTCCCAATTGATATGGATACAAAACGATAATTCTAACAGCGTGATCATGGCATCCAAATTGTACGCCGACTGCAGGAGGTAATACCACGCCATCCCCGGCTCCACAGGATGATAGGGAAAGCCACGAAACAAAGTAATGGTTCCCATAGTCATGGGCAATTCCGCATCGTCCTTACCGGCCCACCACGACTTGTCGTAAAAGTAGACAATGCCGTAGGCCGAAATCATGGAGTGATAACACAAACGAAAGACGTATTCACCAAACTTGGTAATTCTCACTTCATTTTCCTTCTCCCATTGTCGTCCATGAGTGGCGCGTCCAATCCTACGTCCGAACTGACAAAAGACGGGCAACAAGAGGCGATTCTTGAGCGTTCGAAGGAGCAAGACCAATCCGAGCAAGGTCCACAGAGACGTCCAGGTGGTCAACTCTGATAAGGCCGTCGACGACGTTTCAAAGGCAAACTCGTAGAGCAAGGACCACGAATATTTGACGTCAAAAGACGAACTGGCTTCAATTTGTTTGCTGGACAAGAATTCGGCATAGGTTGTGAATTGCGGCAAGCTGACCAAGAGAGACGGCACCTTTGCAGCAAACCAGGAATCCTCTGGAATCGACAATGCAGTCCGCCAGTCCGAGCAATGCAAGGGTAACATACAGATAGTATCGACGGCATAAGTCACCCATAGAATGGGTGCTGGGGGGTACTGGGAGAAGTCAAACCCATTGGGATCGAAGTAGGAACGAGTGGTCGACGACATGGCGGTGGATTCTTTTTCGTCCCTGTTCTTTCTTATCGAACCAAGTGCCAACAAGGTGGGCTTGGGTGCCGACAGGGAGAACTAACCGACACAACAACAAGATGGTTGCTGCCGTCGGTGTTGGCTTCGACAATGACGTGACGCAACACTCGTACCCTAGAGTCAATGGAAGACCGTAGGAGTAGTGTGTATGATCGATATTTTTAACCCCAACTTTATTCGAGAGTTATTCTCGTACTGAGGCCTAGAGAGAGTAGACGGCAAATTCCCGGCTAAAAAAAATTGCTCGCATCGCGCGAAAGTTTTTCACGTTCCATTTTCAGTTTAGAACGCGAAACGAATATTCAGGTAGGCGCATGTGCTTCCTGCTTATGAGTCTCGCGCGCAAAAATCCGGGAAATTCGCGCTAAAAAAAATTGCTCGCATCGCGTGAAAGTTTTTCCCGTTCCAAAATCAGTTTTTCCTGAAAAAACTTTCTGTGTCATTTAGTGTGGGCTGAGACATTCCATTCCATATCTACAGATGTCGCGAAAATTTAATACACAAAAACGCACTGTAGATACGTAGAGCGCGAGCGGGCATGGAGGCACACGTACAAACTACAAGCAGATTTTTCATCCAAGACTTGCCGTCGACCATGGAGGTGCTGCAGTTAAGCACCCAATTACTTTTCTGTTTCTCACCTTGACGAAAATGCCTAGTAGAGAGACACTTACTCAGTCGTGCGTTTAGGGGGAAGTCGTGTTGAGGCAGTCATGTCTACCCTACACGACAACACTCACACTCACAACAACAACGACGACGGTCGTCAGTGGCATTCATTGCAGAAGACAACATCGTCCTTCCGCGAGACAGTCCTGAAAGCAACGAAAAGTCTTGTCATACCGAAGGAGGAACTCGATTCCGGATTCACGACGACTCAGAACTTGAAACTTTTGATATCGTAACATCCGAAGACGCAATGCCAACATCTCCAACACCGACAACTAGCAACGCCATCAGGACGACCGGTCAGTGGAATGAGACGTATGTGTTTGCACGACCTTCTTGTCCTGACGGTTTCACCACAAGTTTTAATTTTATTAAAGAAGCCAGCGAGGACAACGTCTTGGGATTTGGTACTCTTCAAGTTGTGACATCTGATGCATCCGAGCCAGGACACTCCTTGCAATGCGATTCTGGCAACGGCATGTCGGTCAAAACGGACGCCATCCAGGCTATGTCGAACAATATCACTTCAACAATCAACATTTCTGCTGAACCCTGGCTGACCAGCTCCTTGACCTTGGCCACGGTAAGGCAAGACGTTTTGGCAAACGCATCCGGCTTTTCGGTTGCCATGTGGTTTACACCGTCGCTACGAACCAACACGACCGTCCCCATACTCAAGATTGGAAGCCTCTCGTCAAAACCTCACAACCATTTACACGACTTGGATGGATGTACGGACTATGCCTTGATGCTGGCACAATACGAACGACATTTGCTGTTACGCTACCAAGATGGAGTCCTTCCCGACTCATCGTGTAGAACCTTACTTCTCGACCAAATTGACTTGCCGAAAGACTTGTTGTCTCTGCTTGTCCTCTCATGGAATAAAGTGGGTCAAGATCGGTCCGAGTTAAGCGTACAGTTGAACAGAGTTCTCCTTGTTGAGCAAGTCACTACACAACTGGATACAAGTCTACGGTATTGGCCCAAGGATTCCGTGTTGCAGATATTTCCTTCATACGTGGACATGAACTCGCCAAAATACTTTCAAGGTGCACTCCATCAGATTTCTTTCTTCAACATTGGTTTGTCTGCTGCGAAAGCTTTGGACATTTTTGATGCTGGTGTGCTCCATGTGGATGAGTCAGGCTCTCCACAGCCGTGGTATCTTAAGGCTGACGCTGTGACAGACTACCGGGTTCCGCAGCTACTTCCAGATCTCCGCGAGACAGACCCCATGTCTGCCCTTGATGTTCCGTTGCAACTGGGAGGTCAAAACGTCTCGACTCCAAACCTTCCCCTTGCTGTCGAGCTTTTGTCTTTACCCAACTTTGGAGTGTTGCATGCCCACTACAGGGACAGCACCGGCGTGCAGTATTCTCAGATCTTGACCTTGGAACAGGCAGTTCTTCCCATTCCAACCAACACATCGACAGTTTCTGTGTTCTATACGCCCCTTTTTGACGACTACTTTAACGTTCCTTCCGTGTATACACGGAATGGAATGGAAGTAGACACGGAAATTGAATCCTTTGACTACCGACTCGTGGCGGTCAGTAGCCAAACCGATAGGGTCAAAGTGGTCGGAGCATCCATACCTGTCACGCAAGTCATTGGCGTGGTACATACAAATCATCCCCCTAAACTTAGACGATCAAAAAGCTTGGTGATTGATGATACGAACCGACGTGAAGACCACGAGATAGTTTTTCGAAACGCCGTCTTCCTTGATGATGCAGCCGACTTCAATTTGGATCGCGTCCGAGTTGACGTTTGGGCATCTTCGGGCCGACTGACTCTAACTTCCCGCTTCAAAAGTCTTGCAGACTTCGATACATGCAGTGGCCGAACGTATTCTGCCTGGCAGTGCAACGGAGATGGCATGGACGATCGGAATATGACGTTTGCGGCCTTTCCAGGACATGTCGGTATGATATTGAAAACTATCGTATACGATGGTTTTGACGCAAGTAGTGCTGATAAACTTGTTGTTAGAGTCTCTGATGGCGTTGGAGGAGACTGTCTAAGCAAAGAAGAGCACGAACGCTTTCGAGATCCCTTTGGAAATGAAGTGACATCGGTTCACCGAGGGTGCTTCCAGCAGGTGATGGAGGTTGACATACCAGCCGAACATGCAAACAAGAAGGGTAGAGAAGACGACTCGGGGATATTTGGAATTCCAAACTTGGATTTCAAACGTTTTGGTGTAGCGGATCTGCTCTTCTGGATTGTCGTTCTCTCCATTGGGATGCTTTGCTGCTGCTGTGTTCGGCGCTGCATTCATTGTATGGCCAGAGGTGCCCAAGTGCATGCAGATGACGACGATTGCGATGACAGGTCAAACGAGGACTACGATAGAGACTTGGAAAACCAGTCCAGAAGTGAGTCTGACTCGTCCGAGGAATCCTCTTTCTCGGTTGAAGAACCCCGACCACCTATAACTACAGAATAAACTTTATACAAGATCGCATTCGTAGAAAAGAAAGTCAATTTGATATGCTTCCTGATGGGAAAAGGCCCTTTGTTAATAATAGCTCTCCTGCAATGAATACATCATTTCTCGCTTTCGGCGGCCGCTTTGACAACTTCTCTTCGCTTTCGCAGCATTAGATCACCGTACTCCCTTTGCAACGACGCCTCGGACTTGCGCAGACGCTCGATTCCTCGTTTGAGTTGCCCAATACGATCAGTAGCTCCTTTTACTTCATGCCGCTGCAACATTCGGTACACTGACTCCTCAATTCTTGTATTCTGAAGATCGGCGAATGTAGTCAGAAGTTCTTGTCCGACCTTTGCAGTGCGCTTCGCAAGTCCTCCATTGATAACAGCCAGCTTGGACTCCTGTTTATCATTTTTCTTCTTCAGTGCTTCGGTTGCCTCTTTGAGCGCTTCAAACTCTAATTTCAAACAGGCCATGATGTCCTTGTCTGATTTTGCTTTCTTCCAACCGTTGTTTGCATACACGAAGCCCTCGGAAGCTTCTTTGGCAGCAACACCCGTCTCGTTCGCGATCATCAACTCTGCAGCTTCATGACTTGGGGCCTCTTTGTTCGAGACCAACCCAGAGACTGTTGACTCAAACTTATTAGATAGCTCACTTGTAATAGTAGCTAGTGCAGACTCTAACGCTACGTCGGGTATGAAATCCAAAGCAACTTCCGGGGACGCTAAATCCATCAGTTCAGGATCTTGCCGGCGCTTCTTCTTTTTTCCGCCGGAGGACTCCTCAGATTTCAGGACAGGGTGAGCGTACGCATCATGTTGAAGAAGGGTCTGAAGCTCTGCAGCGATGAGCTTCTGTGCAGTATCAGCATTTGGTGAAGAGGAAGTCGAACACGAAACAGTTGATGGGTTCAACGGACGAGGCAAATCCTTCCGTTTGAGAACACTTGACCGAGCTGCCTGCCGCTTTTCGGCCTCCTTTCTCAACCGGTCAAACTCTGCTTTCTCTACATCCGCCTGATCCATTTCATCCACAGTTTCTACTTTCGCACCATCCTCCATATCGACGTCTGCTGGTGCAGCTAATTCGTACTCGAACTGCGGCGCCGGCAATGCAGCGAGAGCTGCTTCCAATTCTTGGCGGGCTCGTTTGGCCGCACGCCGCTCCTGGCGTGCAAGATCTCGAATAGAGTACTTACTACTTGCAAAGGTACTTGCACCGACAGAAGCAGCATCACCCATCGCCTCACTCATAGCCGTAGCAGGCCGATTAAGCCCGAAATGATCACGAGGAGGGGCCACTGAC
>Ga0222719_10002605_pt1 | contig 16382 bp, 15 predicted proteins | sample C33_34DmetaG_FD_165039 | JGI IMG/M metagenome (GOLD analysis project Ga0222719, IMG submission 165039) | Estuarine water microbial communities from San Francisco Bay, California, United States - C33_34D | ecosystem: Environmental > Aquatic > Marine > Unclassified | place: USA: California... | reverse complement strand
ATTAATATTGCATCCGCACCATAACTTTTTGCAAGAGGTACTTGAAACTTATCAATAAAAAAATCTTTACATAAAACAGGTAAATTTATTTTTTCTTTCACTTTACTAATGTCACTTAGGCTGCCCAAAAAGAAATCTTCTTCAGTAAGAATTGATAAACATGTTGCTTTATTGTTATTGTAGATTTTTGCTATTTCTATAGGGTTATAATCATCAATTATAATACCAGCAGATGGGCTTGCCTTTTTTATTTCTGCAATTAGAGAGATTTTATTATTATCAATGTTGTTTTGAATTTTATCTTTAAAGTTAATAAATGATTTATTTTGATCTATTTGTTCATTTAAAGAATTTAATGAAATTGATTTTTTTAATAAATCAACTTTTTCAATTTTTTTTTTAATAATTTCCTCTAGTACATCTTTAGACATTTTGAATTTCCTTTAAGTCATTGTATGTTTTTCCTGACAATATATGTGTTCTTGCTTCGTTATAAGCATCAATAAAAATTGTATATTTTTCTGACACGATAAGACCTGCTGCAGCATTTAAACAAACAGCTTTTGAAAAATCGTTATCTTCACCTTTAAATATATCTAGCATTTTATTTGCGTTAAATTTTGCATCATCACCAAGTAAATCTTCAAATTTATTTGCACCTATATTTAGTTTTATAGGATCAATTAATATTTCAGAAATTTTACCATCTTTTAATTGAACAACATTAGTTTTTGAATAGGGTGATATTTCATCCAATCCATCTTCACTATTTACAATCCAGGCAAATTTAATATCTAAATTATTCAAAGCATTAGCAAAAATTTTTAATAGTTTTTTATCAAAAACACCAATTACTTGTCTGTCAACTAGTGCTGGACTACTTAAAGGACCAATCATATTAAAAATTGTTCTTTTTCCTATTTTTTTTCGAGTAGGACCAACAAATCTCATTGCACTGTGATAGTTAGGTGCAAACATAAAACCAAAGTTGTTTTTTTTAATTTGTTCCTCAATATCTTTAGGCTCTAAATCTATCTTTATATTTAAAGCTTCCAAAACATCTCCTGAACCACATTTAGAGGAAACAGCTTTATTGCCGTGTTTTGCAACTTTTATCCCCATACTAGATAGAAGTAGTGCTGAAGCGGTTGAAATATTAAGTGTGTTCATACCGTCTCCACCCGTTCCACATGTATCAATACAGTCATTAACGTTAACTCTTTTAGATTTATCTCTTAAAACAAAAACCCCTCCAGCAATTTCATCTGAGCTCTCACCTTTAGATGAAAGTAGAGTTAAAAAATCAAAAATCTCATCATCTGAAGCTTTGCCATTCATTAGGATTTCAAAAGCATTTTTGCTTTCAGCAAATGATAAGTCTTGTTTATCTTTTAATTTATCTATGAAAACTTTCATTTACTTTTGTAATTAATAAAATTTTTTAATATTTTAATTCCAATGGTAGTTTTTATACTTTCAGGGTGAAATTGAACACCGTGAATATTATATTCTTTATGCATTATGCCCATTATAATTCCATCTTCAGTTTCTGCAGTAATTTCAAGTTGATCAGATAACGTTTTTTTATCAACTATAAGACTGTGATACCTTGTAGCTTCAAATTTAGAGGGAAGATTTTTAAGTATACCTATTTTTTTTGATTTTATAAAACTAGTTTTCCCATGCATTAACTTTTTTGCTTGAATAATTTTTGAACCGAAAACTTGGCCAATAATTTGATGACCTAAACATACTCCAAGAATTGGTATTTTTCTATAAAGTGCTTTTACTATTTTAATACAATTTCCTGATTGATTTGGATTACCTGGTCCTGGTGATATAATAATTTTGTCATATTTAATTTTTAGTATTTGTGTATGGGTGATTTTATCATTTCTAACCACATCAACTTTAACGCCTAGTGATGATACATAGTGATATAAGTTAAATGTAAAACTATCATAGTTATCTATTAATAAAATTTTCATTATTTTAATGCATTCATTAAAGCTTTGGCTTTATTAACAGTTTCTTCGTATTCTTTAATTGGATTACTGTCAGCTACTATTCCTGCACCAGCTTGGACATAAAATTTTTTATTTTTTACAACAGCAGTTCTTAATGCAATGCATGTGTCAAACTCACCATTCGCAGAAAAATAACCTATACCTCCAGCATATACTTTTCTTTTAGTGGTTTCTAGCTCATCAATAATTTCCATAGCTCTAATTTTAGGTGCACCAGAAACAGTCCCTGCAGGAAATCCAGCAAGTAGTGATTTAAATTTTGAAATTTTATTATTATAAATACCCATCACATTGGAAACTATATGCATTACATGAGAGTATTTCTCGATCATAAAACTATCTGTAACTTTAACAGTTCCTATTTTAGAAACTTTACCAGCATCATTTCTACCCAAGTCAAGTAGCATCAAATGTTCAGAAAGTTCTTTTTTATCTTTAAGCAAATCTTTTGCAAAAAAGTTATCCTCTTTTAAATCTTTACCCCTAGGTCTAGTTCCAGCAATTGGTCTAACAGTAATCTTGTTATCTCTTAGTCTTACTAAAATTTCTGGACTAGCGCCTATAATTTGAAAATCATCAAAATTAAAAAAATACATAAATGGAGATGGGTTAGTAATTCTAAGTTTTTTATAAATTTCTAATGGTCTTTTAGACAATTCAGCTTCAAACCTTTGACTTAAGACGACTTGAAAAATATCTCCAATTTTTATGTATTTTTTAGCTTTGTTTACCATCTTTAAAAATTTATTTTTGGTTGTATTAGATTTAATTTTTATATTTTTGATAATGGCTTTATTAAAATCTTTTTTTTGGAGAGAAGCTTGAATTAATAATTCATTTATTTGTTTTTCAATTTCAAGGTATTTATTCTTATAGTTTGTAATTTTTTCATCCTTAAAGATATTAACAATATAAAAAATCTTTTTTTTCAAGTTATCGTGGACAACTAACACCCTTGGTCTTAAAAGCCTTACATCAGGTAGTTTTAAATCATCTCTACATTTGTTTGGAATTTTTTCTATGTATCTAATTGAATCATAAGAAAAATAACCAGAAATTAATGAACTAATAGGAGGAAGCCCTGATGGTATCTTAAATTTAAATTCTTCAATTATCTTTTCTATAATTTTTTCAGGTTTTCCTTTAATTCTTTTTTTAGTTTTGTTTGTAACTAAATATGAATTGTTATTATTGAACTCCCAAATTTTATCAGGGTTTTTACCAAAAATAGTGTATCTACCTCTTATTTTTCCCTTTTCTACGGATTCAAAAACAAAACTATTTTTTTCTAGAAGAAAATTATCTATTAGATTTAGGATTTCGTCATCATTTCTTATTTTCCTAGTGGTGTAGAGGATTTGATTTTTGTTTCTTTTATGTTGAAACTTAAAATCATTAAAGTTTCTGTTTAACATTATTTAAAATAATTTTTAACTCGCTCAAGTGTTTTTTCATTCACAACAACTTGGTATCTGTTATTTAAAAATAAATCATATGATTTTAAAATATTATTTTTACTTTGAGCTCCCTCTTCAGAAGATATTTTTCCAAAATTAGCAGAATTTTTGTTAATGTTTTTTTCTTCGTATTTTATAGTCTTTGCAATAAACACATCATTTTCATTGTTTGCAATTAATGTAAAAGAATTAATAGGAAGAGAATAGAGTATTTGAATTGAGTTTGTCTCAAATTTTTTAGTATCATTTATAGAATCTAGCTTAATTTCTTTTATATTGTTTTTACCAAACTCATCAAATGACACTTGATTGAATGTTTTTTTATTAATTTTTTCTAAAATATTTTTATTAAATTCAAACTTTTCTTTTTGAAATAGAAGATTTGTAATTTGTTCTTTAAATATAGGATTTTCAAGATCTGGCAATTTAGAGATTGAATTATTTATATTGTAAAAAATATAAGCACCATTATTTTCAAGAATTTCAATTTTATCTTCTCTTGAATTATAGATCATATTTTCTATTATTTTTTTATTATCAAGATTTATGTATGAGTTAACTTCGGTAGGGGAAATATCCAAATTTTTAACTATAGTTTTAAAGTCAATATTTTTTGATATTTGGTTTTCTATATCGTCAATTTTATCAAAAAATGCTTGATTAAAATCATCAATACCTAGTAAGTTTTTTGGGCTAATTTCAACAAAAGAGAAATCAATATAATCTTGTTTTAATTTTTCTGCATTTTCTTCAACGAAAAACTTAATATCGTTATCTGTAAACATTTCCTTTTTTTTATAAAAGGTACTTAGATCGATATATTCGATATCTAATTTTTTGTTATTTTCTTTATAAAATTTATTAATTAAAAATTCTGGTGATTTTGTTCCACCACTTATGTAGGTAAATAATTGTTTTTGAAGTTCATTATTTTTCAAGCGTATTTCAAACATGGCTGCAGAAGAATTATTTGTTAATAAAAATTTTTCATATAATGTTCTTTGAAATAATCCATTTTCATCATGGAAATTTTTATTATTTTTAATTTTTCTAATCAATACGTCTTCTGTGATTGAAAGATTAAGTTCTTCTATTTCAAGATCAAGAAGAGTCGTGGATACTAATGTAGATAAAAGTTCTTCTATAATATTTTTATCGATATTTTCTTTAATTACCTGTTGGCTTAATCCTGATTCATTTAAATAATCCATAAAATCTTGTGTAGAAATATTAGTATTATTTATCTTAGCTATGTTGTTTTGATTGCCAGTGCTAAATCCTCCACCAAAACCACCAAAACCAAAAGCTACTATAATTACAAAAATTAGTAGTAGACCACCAATTTTCTTTTTAGAAAAATTTTTAAAAGGATTTATCATTACTTCATTAATTTATTGATCTTTAAAATACCAAGCTATAGATTAAATTTTTCATTATGACAAATAAATATATGTATTTTGTAGCTAATTGGAAAATGTATGGGAATTTATCTTCTTTAAATACATTGGATAAAGTTATTAGATTTTCAAAATCTAAAGAAATAAAGGGAGGTAGATTAATTTACTGCCCTCCAAATACTTTAATAAGTTCTTTTGCTAAAAAATTTAATAATTGTCAAATTGGTATTGGTGGACAAAATTGTCATGAAAGCAAAGATTATGGTGCCCATACTGGTCATGTTAATTCCCGTATGTTAAAAAACATTGGTGCACATTTTGTAATTATTGGTCATTCTGAAAATAGAAAACAAGGTGAGAGTGATAAACTAATTAATCTAAAAATAAAAAGTGCTCTAGAAGCTAAATTAAAAGTTATTTTTTGTATTGGTGAAACTTTAAGTGAAAAAAGAAAAAAAAAGACACGTTCAATTTTATCTAAACAAATTAAAATTGGTCTAAAAAATATTAAAAATAAATCTAATATTTTTATTGCTTATGAGCCTGTTTGGGCTATTGGCAGTGGCATTATACCAAAATCATATGATCTTTTTAAAACTATAGAATTTATTAAAAGTAAATTTAGAGATAAATTGCCAAAAGTTTTATATGGAGGTTCAGTCAACCCTGAAAATATTACAAACTTAAAAAAAATTAATAATATTGATGGTTTTTTGATTGGTGGTGCATCTCAAAGTGCTAAAAAATTTATTGATATAGTCAAAAAAACGTATAGTTAAGCCACATGGAAAATATTTTATTAGTAGTCAACTTAGTACTAGCAACAATACTTGTACTTTTGATACTTGTACAAAAATCAGAAGGTGGTGCTCTTGGCATAGGTGTCTCTCAGGATAATTTTATGCTTTCCAGATCTGCAGGTAATTTTATGGGGAAGGCTACTGCAGTAGTTGCAACTTTATTTATAATTTGTAGCTTAGCTTTAACAATTATATCTAGAGGTGAGTTAACACCTACATCTTCAGTCTTGGATATCATTGAGGAAAAGTCTGGTGATACGCCTTCAATTCCTGAAAATAATAATTAATCCTTTTAAATTCATTAATTAATCGCTATAAGATAATACCATGGCGCGATTTATTTTTGTAACCGGCGGTGTGGTTTCTTCATTAGGAAAAGGTCTTTCCTCAGCTTCCCTTGCTTACTTGTTACAATCTAGAGGTTTTAATGTACGTTTAAGAAAACTAGATCCCTATTTAAATGTTGATCCAGGAACGATGAGTCCCTTTCAACATGGTGAAGTTTTTGTAACAGATGATGGTGCGGAAACAGATTTAGATTTAGGTCATTATGAAAGATTTTCTGGAATATCTGCAAAAAAATCTGACAATATTACAACGGGAAAAATTTACAGTGATGTTTTAAGAAAAGAACGTAAAGGAGGGTACCTTGGAAAAACCGTTCAAGTTATCCCACATATAACTGACCGTATTAAAGATTTTATAAAAAGCGATACATCAAAAGAGGACTTTGTAATTTGTGAGATTGGTGGAATAGTTGGTGACATAGAAAGCCTCCCTTTTGTAGAGGCTATCAGACAATTCTCCAATGATGTGGGTAAAAAAAATGCTTTATTTATTCACTTAACATTAGTCCCATATCTTAAAGCCTCAGATGAAATAAAAACAAAACCTACTCAACACTCTGTTAAAGAATTAAGAAGTCTAGGTATTCAACCTGATATAATAATTTGTAGATCTGAAAGACCTATACCCTTAGAGCATAGAAAGAAAATATCCTTATTCTGTAATGTTGGAATTGAAAATGTAATTCAAACTGTAGACGTTAAAACCATTTACGAAGCACCAATTAGCTTTAATAGAGAAAATTTAGATAAACAAGTTCTTGAATATTTTAAAATAAAATCTAGAAAAAAAGTTAATTTAAATCCTTGGAAAAAAATTACCAAGATTGTTCTACACACAAAAAAAACAATCAATATTGCAGTTATAGGAAAATATGTAGAACTCAAAGATGCTTATAAATCATTAGATGAGGCTTTAACACACGGTGGTATTGATAATAATTCAAAAATTAATTTAGTGAGAATAGATTCGGAGAACTTAAAAATTTCTGAAATTAAAAAAAAATTAAAAGGTGTTTCTGGAATTTTGATACCAGGCGGATTTGGCAAAAGAGGAACAGAGGGAAAAATTGAAGCAATTAAATATGCTAGAGAGAAAAAAATTCCTTTCTTTGGAATTTGTTTTGGTATGCAAATGGCTATTATTGAGTTTGCAAGAAATAAGTTAAATATAAAGAAGGCCACATCTAGTGAGTTTGGATTTGGTGGAACACCAATCGTTGGTTTAATCTCTGAATGGAATAAAGATGGTAAACTAATTAAAGGTACTGATAAAGATCTTGGTGGTACTATGAGACTTGGTCTTTATGAAGCCAAATTAAAAGAGAATTCATTAATTAGAAAAATCTATAAATCAAAATCAATTCAAGAAAGACACAGACATAGATATGAAGTTAATATTGATTATAAGGGTCAATTTGAAAAAAATGGCCTAATCTTTTCTGGATTATCTCCAGATAAAAAATTACCAGAGATTGTCGAACTAAAAAACCACCCATGGTTTATAGCTGTTCAATTTCACCCAGAATTTAAATCTAGACCTTTAGCACCACATCCTTTATTCTCATCATTTATCAAAGCTGCTAAAAATCATAAATGAAAAATATAAAAGTTAATTGTGGAAATATAGAAATTTCAAATAGTAACAAAATTTTTATTATTGCTGGCCCATGCCAACTTGAGACTGAACAGCATGCAATGGATATGGCTGGTAAGATTAAAGAAATAACCTCTAAGTTTAATATGGGTTTTGTTTACAAAACATCTTTTGATAAAGCTAATAGAACAAGTTTAAAAGGAAAAAGAGGTATGGGGCTTGAACAATCTTTACCTATTTTTGATAAGATTAAAAAAGAATTAAAAGTTCCAATATTAACTGACATACATAATGCTGAACAATGTTCGGTCGTAGCTCCTCATGTTGATGTATTACAAATTCCTGCATTTTTATGTAGGCAAACAGATTTATTAATTTCCGCAGCTAAAACTGGAAAAATTATAAATGTTAAAAAAGGTCAATTCCTAGCACCATGGGATATGGTTAATGTTACAAAAAAAATTTCAGACTCGGGTAATAATAACATTTTAGTTACAGAAAGAGGAGCAAGCTTTGGTTATAATACTCTTGTCTCTGACATGAGATCTCTACCCATAATGGCAAAAAATGGTTATCCTGTTATTTTTGATGCCACACATTCAGTTCAACAACCTGGAGGCCTAGGCGAGACTAGTGGTGGTCAAAGAGAGTTTGTTGAGTACTTAGCAAGAGCTGCGGTTGCTGTAGGTGTTGCGGGTGTTTTTATTGAAACACATCAAGACCCAGATAATGCTCCATCTGATGGACCTAACATGGTTCCATTAGATAAATTAGAAAAATTATTATCTCAATTATTTGAAATAGATAATCTGATTAAAAAATAAATGAGTAAGATTTTAAAGATTAAAGCTCGTCAAGTTTTTGATAGTAGAGGAAACCCCACAATTGAAGCTGAAGTTTATTCAAAAAAATTAAGTGCGTCTGCCATTTGTCCATCGGGTGCTTCAACCGGAACTTATGAAGCATTTGAAAAAAGAGACGATAACAATAAAAAATATTTAGGTAAAAGTGTTTTAGGTACAGTCAATTTAGTTAATACGAAAATTTCAAAAAAATTAATAGGTACAAATATTCATGATCAAACACGTATTGATACAATCTTAATTAATCTTGATGGTACTAGGCAAAAAACAAATTTAGGTGCTAATGCAATTTTAGCTGTATCAATGGCTGCTAAAAAGCTTTCAGCAAAGATTAAGAATGTTCCACTGTATAAAACTTTTTTAGTAAAAAATAATTATAAATTACCATATCCATTAATGAATATTATTAATGGTGGAGCACATGCTAATAACGGATTAAGAATTCAAGAGTTCATGATTAGACCCGATAAAGCTAAGAGTTTTTCAGAAGCTATGAGAATATGCTTTGTTGTAATTAATAACTTAAAAAAGCTAATTATAAAGAAAGGGTTGTCAACATCTGTAGGAGATGAGGGGGGCTTTGCTCCAATGATTAGTAATAATGAAAAAGCTTTAGATTTAGTTGTTGCTGCAATTAATAAGTCTGGTTTTAAAAATGGCAAAGATGTTTCGATTTGCTTAGATGTAGCGGCAAATGAATTAATGAAGAAAGATAAGTATTCTATTCATTCAAAAAAATTTGTTTCGGTAGATCAATCTATTAAAGAATATAAGAAAATAATAAATAAATACAAAATTAAATCTATTGAAGATCCATTTGGAGAAAATGATTGGATGGCATGGAGTAAATTAATGAAAAATACTAATAATGTGCAAATAGTTGGAGATGATTTGTATGTAACTAATTTAGAAAGACTTAAAAAAGGCTTTTTAAATAATTCTTCAAACTCTATATTAATTAAACTCAATCAAATTGGTACGGTATCTGAAACACTTGAAGTTATAAAGTTTGCACAAATTATTGGATATAAAACAATAATTTCTCATAGATCTGGAGATAGCGAAGACACTTTTATAGCAGACCTGGCTGTAGGTACAAATTCAAATCAAATAAAAACTGGATCTTTAGCTAGATCAGAACGTGTTGCAAAATATAATCAATTATTACGTATAGAAGAAGAGCTTGGAAAAAAAGCATCAATGAGTAAAATTCATTAATGCTGGGGAAATTAAAAAAAAATTATTTTTTATTAATCTCTACTTTTTTAATACTTTATTTTTTCTTTAACCTTCTAGATGGTGAAAGAGGTCTTTTTTCTTATTTTAAAAAAAAAGAAATTTTAGTTAATTTAAAAATTGAAGAAGCTAATTTATCTAATAAAATCAAAGAGCTTGAATTTAAAAACTCTCTATTAAGTACTAAATTAGACCTAGATTATGTTGAAACCTTAATTAGAGAAAAATTTATGTTTGGCAAAGAAGGAGAGACCCTTTATATAATTAAAAAGAATGACAACTAAGCCAAGACATCCAGAAAAAGTTAACAAACCTTTAAATCCAATCAAAAAAAAACCTGATTGGATAAGATCCAAACTTGTTAATAGTAAAGAGTTTTTTCTAACAAAAACAATTGTTAATAATAATAATTTAGTAACGGTATGTCAGGAAGCTAACTGTCCAAATATCACAGAATGTTGGAGCAAAAGACATGCAACATTTATGATAATGGGTGATACTTGCACAAGAGCATGTGCTTTTTGTGATGTAAAAACAGGCAAGCCAGGAAAACTAGACTCATTAGAACCCGTTAAAATAGCTGAAGCCGTAAAAAAATTAAATTTAAAACATGTCGTAATCACTTCTGTTGATAGAGATGATCTTGAAGACGGAGGATCAAATCATTTTTTTGAGGTAATTGATCAAACAAGAAAAAGAAATCCTAATACATCAATTGAGGTTTTAACACCTGATTTTCTTAGAAAAGGAGATGCTTATAAAAAAGTACTAGAAGCTAATCCTGATGTTTTTAATCATAACATTGAAACTGTGCCTAGACTTTATTTAAAAGTAAGACCAGGCTCTAGATATTTTTCATCATTAGAACTCTTAAAGAATGCAAAATTAGTTAATAAAAATGTTTTCACAAAATCAGGGTTAATGGTTGGATTAGGTGAAAATAAAGAGGAGATCATTCAAGTGATGGATGATCTAAAAGCAGCTGATGTAGATTTTTTAACTATCGGTCAATACTTGCAACCCTCTGTAAGACATCACCCCTTAGATCGTTATTATCATCCAGATGAATTTAAAGAGTTAGAAACTATTGCAAAATCAAAAGGATTTTTATTAGTTTCATCGACACCTTTAACTAGATCTTCATATCATGCAGATGAAGATTTTGCTAAACTTCAACAAAATAGAATTAACAATCATTAATGCCTAAGGCATCAGTTAAAAGAAGCATAAATAAAAAAAAAGATAAACTTATTGAGTTTGTTTTGGATATTGAAAAATATCCAGAATTCATCCCTTTTTGCCTAGACTCAAAAGTCTACGATAGAAAAGAAGAAAATAATCAAATTTTAATCATAGCAGATTTAACAATTGGAAAGGGCCTCTTTAGCGATACTTATAAAAGTGACGTTAGATTTAATAAAAAAGATGACACGATTAATGTTACTAATTTAGATGGACCACTAAAACACTTACAAAATAATTGGAAATTTATAGAAAATAATAACATCACTGAGGTTTATTTTGATGTTGATTTTGAAATTAAAAATAAGTTTTTAAATTTGTTAATGGAAAAATCTTTTGAATTTGGTTTAAATAAAATTGCTGATGCTTTTCAAAAAAGAGCTGAAACAGTATAAAAAATTTAAAAAACTGCTCAAATTAAAGAGCTAACAATATCCAAGGCCCTTTTAACTGAAGCTTTTTGAATTGAGCTTCTTGTTTTTTGTTTAAAAATATTTTTTGTAATTACTAATTTATTGGATCTTTTTACTCCAATATAAACTAGTCCAACTGGTTTATTTTTAGTTCCACCATTAGGACCCGCAATACCAGTGACTGATACATTTATTTGAGCTTTAGATATCTTTGCTAAATTTTTAACCATAGCCTCACAACATTCAGCACTAACAGCACCATATTTTTTGATAATATTTTTATTTATATTTAAAATATTGATTTTTGCTTGATTAGAATAGGTAATAAGACCTATGTTGAATACTTTAGATGCACCACTAATAGAAGTAATAGATGCAGCTAACATCCCTCCTGTGCAAGACTCAGCAAAAGATATTTTAAGTTTTTTTTTGATTAATTTTTTTACAATATTTTTCATTATAAAATGTAGCTCTTTAAAATCATGAAACACACAAGGGTTAAAACCACATAAAAACCAGCACAGATATCATCCATAATTACACCAAAGCTATTCTTAAAGTTTTTATCAAAAAAGTTTACAGGAAATGGCTTCATGATATCAAAATATCTAAAAAGAATAAAAAATAGAGCATAATAAACAATAGCTTCACCACCATCTTTTGTTGTTCCATGTGATATCTCATAAAGATATATAGGAATTGATTGACCTAAAAATTCATCAATTATTATTTCACCAGGATCCTTATTTTCACTATTTTCTATATAACTTGAAACAGCATAAAATGAGTAAATAAATATTATTATCAATCCAAATAAAATTATATTTGGTGAAATATTTAAAGTGTGGAATAGATAATAAAGAATAATTACAGTCGCCAGTGACCCAAATGTTCCGGGCATATATTTAATTTTACCAAGACCAAACATAGTAACTAATAATGAGTTGAAGGAATTAATCATTTTTAATAACTGAGGCTATAACTTCACAAGCTATAGCTTTTTCTTTACCAATTACACCTAACTTTTCAGTTGTTTTACCTTTTATATTAATTTGAGTGGGAGAGATATTACAAATTTTTGCAATACAGTTTAATATTTGTTTTTTATATTTTTGAATTTTAGGTTTTTGAGTAATGATATTAATATCAAGATTATTTATTAGATAACCTTTTTTTACAGTTTGCTTTATTATTTCGCTTAACAGAATTGTAGATCTGATATTTTTAAATTTCTTATTCTTATCAGAGAATTTTTCACCAATATCACCCATAGAGCAAGCTCCAAGTATAGCATCTGTTACAGCGTGTAACACAGGATCTCCATCTGAATGACCTAATGTACCAATAGGTGAGGGTATCTTAATTCCACCTATGTAAAGCTTCTTATTAGGAACCAACCTATGAACATCAAAACCTATTCCAAATTTTATTAAATTATTAAATTTAATATCTGAATTTATTGTAATTTTATTATTAGTAGTTTCGCCCTTTATAATCTTTATTTTTTTACCAGCTCTTACAAATAAGTTAGCATCATCAGTAACTTCCTCACTTTTATTATTTTGAAGTTCAAAAAGTTTTTTATAGTTAAATGCTTGAGGTGTTTGGATTAAGTAAATATTTTCTCTTTTTAAATTTTTAACATTATTCGATATTTTCTGCTTAACTGTATCTGCAGTTTGAATTGCGGGAATTACACAATCATTTAATTTTAATTCATTCATTAATTTATTTAAAAGTTTTAAAGAAAAATTTGGTCTTGCAGCATCATGAATTATTACATTTTTAAAATTATTTTCTTTAATACTTTTTAAGGCATTATAAGCAGACTCTGCTCTTGTTTTTCCACCTGTGATAATTTTGATGTTTTTAATATTAAGTTTCTTGATAAAATTTTTGTGTTTTTTATTTACTACCAGAACAATTTTATTAAATTTATTAAAAACTTTAGCTTTATCAATTGAATGCAATAATAAAGGTTTACCTTTATAATTTGTGTAGGGTTTTGGAGTATTTGAATTAAATCTTTTACTTTCACCTCCAGCAAGTATTATAAAGCAACTATTCATGATAAAAATATATAACACATTATATTGTTCAAAATGATTGATTTTATTAAAAAAAATATATTCATCATTGTAGTATTTTTAATTACTTTATTCATAGGTTTTATAACTTTTTTAACGTTTATTGATAAAAGTTTTTTAAAATTATCTGATGACAATCTCCAACTATTATTAATTGGAAATATTGCATTGTTAATACTTCTTTTTTTTATGATATTTTCAGAAGTAAGAAATTCTTTAAAGATAGATGTTGATGTAAGTGGCTCTAAAGCCAATAGAAAATATATAACATTCTTTGCATTATTTACTTTAATTCCTTCGATTTTAATTTCTTTATTTTCATTATTTCTCCTTTCATTTGCTCTTGATAAATATTTAGATAAAAAAATAACAACAGCTGTTAATAATTCTTATGAAATTGCAAAAAGCTATACTGAGGAAGTTAGAACAAAAACACAATCAGAAATAATTTTAATAGCATTTGATTTAAACAAAAGTATCAATTTTTTAAATACAAATATTAATCAATTTAAAAGTTTTCTTAAAACTCAAAAACTAATTAGAGGTATGGATGAAGTTCATATTATTGAAGGTAATGGAAATTTATATTTATCAACTTTAGAAGATACTACTTTATATACACCTCCTTTAAGTGATGCTTTAGAAATGGTCCAAAACGATAAAAGACCACTTAAAATTATTAATGCTTATAAAAATCAAACAGCATCTATTATAAAGCTTGAAAACTTTGAAGGTAAGTATTTATATATAGTAAAGTATTTAGATAAAAAAATTTCACAATATTTACTAGAATCTCAAGAAGCTCTTAATTTTTACTACACAGTTTTAAATAAACAAACTGGGATTAAGATATCATTTGTATTTATTTATCTAGTTATAGTTTCACTATTATTATTTTTATCCATATCAATAGCTATAAGATTTTCATCAAGATTTTTTAGGTCTATTAATAATTTAATTATTGCATCTTCTAATATTGGAAAAGGTAATCTAGATATTAAAGTACCAGAAATTAAAACTGATAAAGACATGGAGATTTTAAATCAAAATTTTAATTTAATGATAGATAAATTAAAATCACAACAAGAAAAAATTATAATAAAAGAAAGACACGAAGCTTGGGAAAATTTAGCTAGAAAATTAGCTCATGAAATTAAAAATCCACTCACACCTATTCAATTAACTATCGATAAATTGAAAAATAAATATTCTGAAAAAATAGCAGATCATGAAAAAGAAGATTTTTCCAAAAGTTTATTAATTATTGGAAAGCAAATTAAACAAATTGAAAATTTAGTTAATGAATTTTCAGATTTTGCAAGAATGCCAAAACCAATTCTCAAAAATAACAACTTAGTTTCTTTGATAAAAGATAATGTTAAATTAATAAATGAATTAGATAATGAAATCATAATTGATTTTAAATCAAGTAAATCTAAAATTCTTTTAAACTCTGATAGTGAACAATTAAGCAGAGTTTTCTTCAATTTAATTAAAAATTCTATTGAAAGTATACAGGATAAGAAAATTGATAATGTTAATTTTAATGGAAAAATCGATATTTCTATAAATGAGAATGAGGAAATAATTAACTTCATAATTATCGATAATGGATTAGGATTTGGAATATTTAAAAACAATATAAAAGACATTCTAAATCCTTATTTTACAACCAAAAAAAAAGGTACGGGCTTAGGTTTGTCTATTGTTAATAAAATAATAAATGATCATAATGGTAAAATAGATTTTATATCACTTGAAAAGGGTGCAAAAATTGAAATTACATTTACAAAATAATGAGTATTGAAATATTAATTATTGATGATAATGCAGATATTAGAAACATTATTAATGATCTAATAATTGAAGCTGGTTACAAAACAAGATTAGCTGCAAACTATAATCAAGCATTAAATGAGATTGATAAAAAACTCCCAGATGTTGCAATAATAGATGTTAAGTTAGATAAAAGTGACAATGATGGTTTAGAGCTGTTATCACACATCAAAACTAAGGATAAAAATATTCCAGTTATAATAATTACAGGGCATGCGAATGTTGAAATGGCAATCAAAGCTTTAAAAGCTGGTGCTTTCGAATTTATTGAAAAACCCTTTAATCAAGAGAGATTATTAAACTTTGTTAATAGAGCTGTTGAAAACTTAAATCTTAAAAATAAGAATAAAGAATTTGAAAGTAAACTTTTTTATTCTTATGAACTAATTGGTGTTAGTGACAATCTTAAAAAAATAAAAGATCAAATAGATAAAATATCAGTTTCTGAAAGTAGAATTTTTATCAATGGACCTACTGGCTCAGGTAAAGAATTGATAGCAAGAAAAATACATAAAGAATCCAAAAGACAGAAGGGTCCTTTTGTTATTTTGAATGGCGCATTACTTGATATTAAAAAATATGAATTAGAATTATTTGGCGAAGAAAAGGATAATGGCTCCATAACTTATGGCGCTTTAGAGAAATCAACAAAGGGTATACTTTTAATAGATGAAATTTCTGAAATCCCGCTTGATACTCAATCTAAAATTTTAAGAGTTTTAATAGATCAAAAATTTAGAAGAATTAATGGCAGCCATGATATTAATGTTGATGTAAGAATTATATGTTCATCTAGTAAAGATATAAAAAAAGAAATACAAAATGGTAATTTTAGAGAAGACCTATATCATCGACTTAATGTATTTGAAATTAACATCGACCCTTTAAAAGACAGGGTTTCAGATATACCTTTGTTAGTTGAATATTTTTCTGAAAAAATTTCAACAAATTATAATTTAAAAAAACTAAGTATTGATACAAATAATAAATATTTACTCAATTATGATTGGCCAGGAAATGTTAGAGAATTAAGAAACTTAATAGAGAGAATAGCAATACTTTCGCCTGATAATAGTGATAAAA
>Ga0222719_10002601_pt1 | contig 16395 bp, 15 predicted proteins | sample C33_34DmetaG_FD_165039 | JGI IMG/M metagenome (GOLD analysis project Ga0222719, IMG submission 165039) | Estuarine water microbial communities from San Francisco Bay, California, United States - C33_34D | ecosystem: Environmental > Aquatic > Marine > Unclassified | place: USA: California... | reverse complement strand
TAGAGGTTGTTGAAAGCGGTGTTGATGGGAGCCATTGGTAGTGGATAGAGAGTGTTGATGATAACAGAGGAGAGAGCGTGTGTTTTGAAGGGATCGAGAAACTGCAATATTTTTCTTCAATTTTTTTCTCAAGACCGACAATATCAATTTTTTTCCAACTCAAAAAAAAAACCTAACCCTACCCCACCCTTTGTTATGTACACATATCTCCCTACCCATTAGATGTTGACCCCCGCCTCCTTGATCTCCTTCTTGTAGTTAGTCAGTATATTCGTAGCTACAGAAGGAGGCAAAGTCTTGATGTACTCGTTGAGCTTCTGAGTCTTGTACAGCTTCTGTACCTGTGTGATGTAGGTCTGCGGAGCGAACAGATCCTTGCAGCTGTCGATTTCACACTCACCTCGCTGAATGTGAGCATGCGCGTTGACACCGAACTGCTTGAAGCATTTGGCGCAGATACCTGCTTTGCACCGAGGGCATGTCAAAGCCAAACAGCCGCTGAAGTCGATGAAGGCCATTCCACAGCCCTCTTTCGGGCATCGCAAGGTGAGGATGTTATCGAAGATATGGTCCTTCGCCTTCTCCAACTCGCTCTTCAAGCTCTCTTGAGCCATCCTCTTCAGCTCCAGTCGCTTGAACTCCTCGACCACCACCCGTTCGTGGGACCTCTTGAATCCGTCGAAGAACTGCTGCGCCTTCTCGTTCGTGAGCTGTCGGATGATCAGAAAGGTGGAGAACGGCTCCGCTTTGCAACCGAATCCCTTCGAAGCGCAGCAACGAAGCTTTCCGTCGAAGGAAGGGTCCGAGCTTTCCATCACAGCGTGCTCCTCGAAACACTCCGCGCACATAGTGTGCTTGCGCTCCGAGCACACCACGGTACCCGTCTCCGACAAGCAGATGCTACACTCGCGTGTTTCACCCGCCCGCATGGGAACCGCGGGGTCGTGCATGTAGACCACCTCCGGGGGAGGTGGCTGGTACTCCGGAGGAGGAGGTGGTGGGGGAGCCACCACTTTGAGGCTTGTAGCTCGCTTCCTCATCGCCTCGGGGTCGTTCCTTAAAGGTTGAAGGGGGTTCTGTGGCATCTGCACTCCGAAGAGCGCTCGATTCACCGGAGCTGCTGCCGCCGGTGCTACCGGAGCTGGACGAGCCTGAACTGCCGCCTCCGCCCAAGCCCGTGGACCCGGAGGTGGACGAGCCGGAGCTACCGGTGCTGGAGCCGGGCGCCCCCGAGGCTGTACCCCGGCGTTCCCCATCAAAGCTCGATTTATCACGGTTTGTCTCGCAGCGAGGATCATTCGGTCCCAGTCGGCGGTGCCGTATTGAGCACTGATCTCTATAAACTCGCGCAGCTCCGGGAAGCGCGGCAATGTACCACGGGGCAGATGGTAAAGTACTTCACCTCCATCGGGACGATTGATAGGATACTTCGTTACGAATAGGAAGTGGTTCTGCGGTTGAGGGAGCGCTCGGTGCTTCCCGCAGCGATGCTCTTCGTTTCCCGTGGGAAGAAGACTGACTCGGTCGATGTAGACCATTCGATAACTCGTACGACATCCGCAAGGACGCTCGTTGGGAGTACCGGCTTTGACGAGTCCGACGCATTGAGGCATGATGATGAGATTGCGAGTGTTCTCGAATCGGTATTGAGAGCAGAATATGATTGAGACAGTTTGAGAAAAAAAAGCATCAATTTTTTGAAACTACAAAATTCGACGAAAAAAAAATTTTATATTAAGGCTATGTCGTTTGATTAGCATCAACACAATATGAGCGTTGTAGAGACGGCCTATCATAGCTTGTACTGCGCGATACTTACGGAGATAAGTGACGCGCTCAAGGAGGGAGACCATCTGACGGTCGAAATCGAGGAGTGTCTGAACAATATGAAGAAGGCGACCAAGCCTCAGACGAAGAAGCCCAAACGCAAAGGCAGCGTGAACGGTTACAATCTCTTCATGAAGGAGAATCGTGCACAAATGGCTAAGAAAGAGCCGGGCTTGAACCCACAGGAGATGACGGGTGCGTTGGCCAAACTTTGGAACAAGTTGACCACTGCGGAAAAAGAGGTGTACAACACCAAAGCACGAAATGCGAGCTCCAGTAATTAAATTTAAAAAATATATCTTAAAATATACTTGGATAAATGCAGACGATAAAAATTATCGTAATCAGTCTGATAGTATTGACACTCTTCGTAATCCTCGCGGGTGTGATCACGTATCTGTATATGAAGTCTCCCACCAGTCTAAAGGATTACCTGGTGGCGTTCACTACAGGAGACAAACGCGACGGATACTTCGGGAACAGCGAATATCTTCGAATTCGGATCGAACCCAAGATGACCTGGTTGAACAGACTACGGAAACACTTTCTCAAGGATAAGCGCGAATACGAAATGTCGTTCGAATTCCCCTCTGAGAATCTGACCGACTATTCGATCTTGTTCGGGGCATCCGCTTCGCGACCGTCTCGGTTCGAGTTGAGCAGGGACGGGCAGACAACCCGAATCGACATGTCCATTCGGGCGGACAAACCTTTGAACAAGTCATTTTTCATATATCCCTACATAGAAGGTCTCAACCCGATCAACATCTCGGAGAAAAAAATTTCCAACGACAGTGTGGTGCCGAGGGAGTACGTCCACGAAGAGCATGCGTATTTATACATTTAACCTATTCGAATCTGTAAGCCCATACGAAGTACTCCTCGAACCGATCCTTGAAGTCTAACAATTGGAGGTAAAACTCTTCGTCGTCGTCCTCGACTTCGTCGAACATCTTGTAAAATCCCGACTCTACGGATCGCGCGAATCGCTCTCCGAGGAGTCGAATATCGGTGATATTTTCGAGGAGGTACTCGTAAACTGCGCACGTCGCGGACTTGAAGGCTTCGTACTCTTCGCAGGCCTCTTTTGTTTTTATTAACTTGCTCAACTCGTTGATCAGAACCGTTCTCCGTTGTTGGTTGCGCGCATCCTGCTCTCGCTCCAACGCCAATCTTTTGAAGTTCTCTTGAATCTGAATTCGTAGTCGCACCTCTCGTTCGACGGTTCGATCCCATGCCGCTTTGAAATGTTCACAATAAGGCAGCATTTCGGAGCGCAAACGTTCGTCGTTGACGAGGCGAAACAGCGAGACGACCCCTTCGTCGTCCTTGTCCAAATATTTCGCGATATTGCTCGATATTCCGGGGGTGGTTAACACCTCGCGTTTCATAGGCGCGTTGAGTGTGTCGAGTTCGAACGCTTTGCGCGTCATGGAACGTGTGACTGTCACCATTCTTCTTGATGCGTACTTTGGCAAACATTTTTTTCAATTTTTTAGAGTGACTCATTTACTTAAAAAGTTTTTTCGAGTAACATAGAAACAGAAATGTATCGTTTGATTCCGCTACGCACTTTGAGACGCACGGCGGGGGTCATTTTCGACGAAATAGTGCCCTCAGATATCCCTAAAATCGACGGGATAGACCGTGTCATCCACAAAGCGAACGGCGTGTCCCCCGGGCCTTGTGCGGGAGTGAATCGACCTTGGTACATGCACCCCGGTCAAGACGACAACCTGATCGTACTCCAAGGCGAACGATTCATCGACATCTACTGTGCCAAGAGGAAAAGGAAAGAATCCTTCATTGTGACTCCGGACAAGGTGTACAAAAACGACAAGCTCTACTGCGATCAACCGGCGATGGTGGTTTGGCCGTCCGGTATATTTCATCGCATCATCAGCGGTTCGGAGGGAAGCATCAGTGTGAATCTCGCCACACGAACGTCGAGGTTCGACCTATCGACAAACTTCAACATATACGATTTGAATACTGAAACAGGAAAGTACAAAATAATTCGCGACGGACGATTGGATCAACCGGACTTCAGCTACAAGTACAAGGATTTGGAGTTGTTGAAGCTTCTGCAAAAGTAGTTTCTGGTTCGCTTACGGATAAGACGAAAGAAATTTGAAGAAAAATATTAGGGGAAAAAACTATCGTAAAGGGGACGGATGGCCGATCCATCAAAGATCAAGAACCTACCACGCGATTTGCGAAAGCATCTCTACGACTACGTACTGCAATTGCGCAAACCTGTACATGTGTTGACGGATGAATTGAAATCCGATATCGAAACGTATCCTTTGATCAGTCGAATCGAAAGAAATTACGCACAAGTCTTCTCTTCCGAGTCCGTGTCGTCCAAGATGGAGCACGCGCTCGTTAGTTTGCTCAACGACAATCGCGGCTTGGCTCTTCCGTTGAACGACCGCCTTCGTGGGATGTTTCCAAATTCCACAGACGAGGAGATCCGAACAACACTGCGGACGGGGTGTCATTTACATCGATTATGGATCCTAACACCATCCAACTTGCGTCGTGAGATGCACGACATTTCGTGCGATATGCTCGTTTATTACATTTCGCATGCTTAAAAATCAGTCGTGGTTTCGTAAGTGGCATTGCTTACGAAACCACTCCTCCATCTCCGGGTCGTCGTACAGCATTTGCGGTTCTTTCGGAGCATCCACCTCCTCTTCGTCGATTGGAGTTTTCGCACAACTCATGTTGAACAGATACGCCTTCAAAGATTCGTACGTTTCGGACAGACTCATTCCAACCTACGATGATGTACATCGTATGAATATCGTTAAGTCCTTTTTCACTCGACGACGATTTCGTTGTCCAGTTCGACCATTTTCAGAAAGGCCGCGTTGTCGGACTCTAAGGAGTAGTTCTCGATGTCCGCGTCGTATTCGTCGTCGTCCAACCAATCGATGTTTTTGACAACCAGCACGTTCAGATTTCGCATTCCCAGCTGCATCAACCACTGTTTCGACAGGTCGCGTTTTTGAACCCATATGTGATTCTCCAACGCCTCTCTCTTTTTTTGATAAGGTTTCATCATATGCAACTCCTTGCTCTCTTTGGGCATCGATCCGTAGATCCATACGTGGGTGGATAAGGAGTCCGCGACGTACTTCGCGTTCTCGTATTTTTTGAAATACACCACGCTGTGTTTCTCCGTTCGATTGAGACTGTAAAAGGTGTTCGTCGGCAAATGCACAATGGTGTACATCTTCAGGTTGCACTAAATTTAAATACCAAAAAAAAAATTTGATTATTTACACTGTTCGCGGAACCATCAACACAACTGTCAAAATGGCTCAAGAAGATCTACGCGAACTCATCCTGACGAACCTGTCGACTATGAAGCAGATCGTGGAGTCTTTGAAGGACTCCACGAGCGTTTACAAAGCTCGCGCGTACGACAACGCGATCAAGAAGTTACCGAACAAACCCATTCGCAACCAGAATGATATGCCCAAAATAGCGGGTGCCAACATCATGGAAAAGATCAAGTGGATCATCCAATTTCAAAAGAACCTGGCGGAGGTCGAGCAGTATTTGAAAAACCAAGAGTCGGCTCCGCAAGGTTCGAACAAAAAGAAGACTGTGGTACAATTTGAAGAGAGAGAGGAGGCGGAGGACTCCGACGAAGAGGAGGCGGAGGACTCCGACGAAGAGGAGTACATGGTGAGCTACACCGCCAAGGAGGTTTCCAAACGACATAAGAAGAAGGTTGTGGGAACTCTGAAATCGCTCAATTCGATCGAGAGTCAGGTCTACGAGCTGGATTTGCACAACGAATACGTTACGAGCATACTCTCTAATATCGACCTTTTGAAACGAACCTATCAAGATGAGATATTCGACTGCGAGTATTTAGAGTTAAAGAATTAATATTTCATAGAGTTAAAATATCCACGACGCATTATGTTTTGTGGGTGTAAAAACCGCCCGGAATCCTTTGTAGATATTTTTAATTTTGAACCGTTAGAGTCAATACATTTGGACAATTGGATAGATATCGTCGAAGAGAGATTCGACCAATTAACTCAAGCAAACTTAATCGTCGTTTCTCGAAATTTCAAAAATTGTTTGATCGAAATATACAATTACTACAAAGAAAACTTGTCCTTTCACAACCATAAACACGCAACGGATGTCTTCCAATTGGGGGTATGTTGTCTTTTGAGACTGACCACGACGGTAAAGCATTTTTCGAAAAAAGATCTCTTCACCTATTGCGTGGCCCTGTTAACGCACGACATAGGGCATCAAGGATACACCAACGACGAGTTGAAAACTCAAGACAATGAAGACATCGAACCTATATATCCTACGAGTTGCAGGCTTTCCATAGAGAGCGATTGTTCTTACGTGGGATCCGAATCCTTGAACGAAATGAGGCATGTGATTTTAGGGAATCATTTGCTTCGAAAACACAACATCACGTACAACAAAGATTTGTATAACAAACTGATTTCTTACACGGATTTGTGCAAACACAACGAATTTATCAATACGCATTCCTTGAATACAACAAAGGCATTAACGAACATCAATGTACAGCACGATATACTCGTTTTGTTACTCAAATTATCTGATATAGGTCACATACTACGTCCGTGGCATTGGCATTGCGGATGTGTTATTGGTTTGAACAACGAGAGGGGGAAACTGCACTCCATCGAAGAACTTCCCAGCGACACCATATTTTTTAACGAAATGTTCGTCAGACCCTTGATTCTAATTCTACAAAATGTAAATATAGGTTTGGCGATTTCTCTTCTCAAACATTACGAATGCAATATTCAAAAATGGAAATACATTCAGGTGTACACCGATCTTTCGAAAAAAAATTGAACAATTGGATCCGGATAGTGTCGATCAAGTCGTACCATGACAACCGTTTTGAAACTCCCTTCGGAATGTATCGAGATGATTGTCGAGCGTATGGACGAGTACACTCGACTGTGTTTCTCGATGGTCAACAAAGAGTGCTTCCGCAAATTCTACTCCAAAGAGGGCGCGGAGAGGCAACGAATTCGACGCAGATATTTGGAGCTCTGTCTTCAAGATTGTCACAAGATGATCCGAAATGTGCACAACAACAACGTGCTGTCCGGTTGGTGCGAAACGTGCGATCGACAAACCTTGCTGCGAAGTCAAATATATACCACGTACGGCAAAGAAACCATTCGTTGGGTGTGTATCGACCGATGCGCCTTCCGATGCGCCTCGTGCTCGGCGTTGTGCGCAATCACCAACTTCAGCAGCGAGCGTTGGTTCAAACGATACGGTGTTTGCGGACCGTGTATGGTTGCGCTGTTGCCTCAGTTCGTGTTGTCATGAACTGTTCTGATAGATATCCTCGAAGTATTGATCGACGCTCTTTATGGAATTCGGAGACAAAAACTCCCTCAAGACTTTGCCGGTGAGCACGACCCCTTTCATTCGAACTTCGTCTGTGATTTCCAATTCGTGCATCATGAAAATGTTCAACTCGGAATGAATCAGTGTGTCGATCAGGAATTGATTCGCATACATATCGTCTAAACTTATGGTATTGAGCGAAGTCTTCTCGTGTTCGTCGTATTCGCACCAAGAGTACTGTTCCGCGGTTACACATACGGAACAGTATCCGCCGAGGTTGCGTTCGATGCTGTGCAAATAGCTCGTCAACTGCTTTTTAGATTCGCCCACTTTTCGGATGTGAGTTCGTAGATGTTGCATGTCCGTACGGTTCGCACCAGCAACCAAATGATAGGGCGTCTCTTTATTTTTGAGGGTTTTCTCTTTATCCGTTTCTATGAAATGTAGAAGCTGTAAAGGAGATGGCATTTTCGAAGGAAACTGATATCTATTATTTTTTTAATCTTTTAAAATTTAAAAACATATCTAATGCAATCGACGGATTTGGGATTATCTGTTTTCATACTCACCACGTTTGTTTTCGTACTCTGCATATACGTATACTACGAGTATTACAAACCGAAGGTGACTGAAGAGTTCGTGGTGGAAGAGGAGGAGGAGAACCGTGAATTGGTCGTGGAGGAGTTCCAGGACAGTACTACCGACGACGATCACTTCAATATCGGGTTCTACGACTTCTTCAAGCAAAACGACGACAATTGGAAAAAGATGAAGAAAGACTTGGAAAGCATGAAAAAGGACATTCTCAGTCTGAAAGGAATTGTTTTCAAAATGGATCCGACTACGGATACCACCACCGATGTGTCTCTGTCGGATTTGAACAATGCGATCTCTCGTATTGGCAATGAAGTCGAACGCATCCAGACTCGCATGAACGGCATCGATAATACGATCAAAGGAATGCGTGAAAACATCGACAAGGTGGCTACTCTCGAAAGGGAGTTGGCGTCTCTTCGCGAGACGATTACTCAAATGGATAACAACAGTACTCCACCTTCCGACATTTCGACCAACGAGTTCGTGACGTTAACACAGTTCGAAAACATGAGAGCGAGTATGACGGATCGTCTCGATACACGCAAAGCGGAGGTGGACGCCTACATGCAGGATATCGGCGACCTGAACGAACGTATGAACAAGCGTAAAACGGATGTGGACGCGGCGTTCGAGGACGTGACGCGCGCGAGGAACGCGCGTTTCGAAGAGTACGACAGTCGTTTGAGCCGACACGTGGAGGAGATGGAGGGGCGTCTGAACTCGATGAATCAAACGACGAACGGAGCCCTAAACCAAACCAATTTGGCTTGGGAGGATATGATGGAGAATGTCGAAGCGCAGGTCGACAAAAACAAAAAGGCGATTGACGATCTCAAAAACCACAATCACGAGCAGTACGCGTTGGTTGGAGAGGTTGACGATATGATCAACGACAGTGTCGAGAAATATTTGACGGATCGTACGTTCAGTACGTTCGATCTGACCAACGAGGAGATGCGAAAACAGATCGACGAGATCATTACGGAGCATCAGGGCAACCTGAACACCTCCAACTTTGTGACACGCGCGGACTTCCAAAACTTCGCGCGAACACAAGAGGGAATAGATCAAAATCAAAACCAACGAATTTCAGGGTTGAACACCAACTACGAAATGAAAGACTTGGTCACTCGCGGGGAGTTGGACCAACGATTGAATTTGTACGTTACGAAATTGAGTTTCGCACCGTTTTTAGAGGATATGGAAAGCATACAACCGGTCTATCCACCGAACTCGAACGACGGGGACGGTCTAATAACCATTCAGCCGGTCTATCCACCGAACTCGAACGACGGGGACGGTCTAATAACCATTCAGCCGGTCGATCCACCGAAATTAAACGAGGACAACAACAATCCCAGTGATGTTTTGGATCAGCCCTTACCTGTAGACAATCCCGACGAAAAACCGAAGGATGTGAATTTCAACGTGAGTTTCAGATAAAACATTAAATAAAAATAAATAGAGCGAGAACCATGAACGATATGTTGTGCGATTTGGGAATCCAAAGCCGTTCGGATTATCGTAAATGGGCGTTGAAGAACCATCCCGACAAAAACGGGAACGTAGAGCAATTTAAAAGAGTGACGCGAGCGGTTACCGATCTACTTCCCACCAACGAAGAAACCATCCAATGCGAGGAGAAACCCAACTCACCCAAGAAGATGGGGGTTACGAAAGCGTCTTCTCCCAAGAGGGCGGTCTGTGTTCGTAATATGGAGAATTGGACGAAAATCATGCGCCATCATCGCTTCGACAAACCGGGGTTCAAGCCGGCGCAAATGCGTGACGATATGGCCATGATGTCTCCCAAAATGAACGAGCTTATTAGCACCATTAGAAAACTGGACGCGGCGGACTTGGCCAGCGGACTCGGCTTGCACAAACATTTCATTTTTTCGGACATCAAAGCCGGTGGTTACGGCGCGAAGATTATCGCGTCCTCATTGGCTGCGCACGGGTTTCACAGTTGTTTCGACAAGAAGGGTAAAATGATTGTACCTACGCCGCACAAGGACAAGGAGACTTTTGGCATACTGTCCTCGACGTCGGTTTTCTCCAAAACGTTTACGAAGGAGATGGTGAAGACGGTTTTGAAGACCTACAATCAACGTCCGGACAACGTCTACGGAGAGAAGATGCGTTTCGTGGTGTTGGACAGCGGATTCAAAGAGGGGGTGGATCTGTTCGACGTCAAATACGTGCACATTTTCGAACGCCAGCGCAACGAGGCGGATTTGATTCAAGCCATCGGAAGAGCCACTCGCTCCTGCGGTCAAAAGGGATTGAACTTCGTTCCGAACGAGGGGTGGAAGCTGCACGTGTACATGTACCACTCGGTGGAGGCCGCCCAAGTCCCCGTGTTCGAACGATATTTGGCGTTCAGCGGGGTGGATTTGAACAAGGTGGAGTTCGCCAAGAACTTGGAGCGCATGGCGATCTTCGCGGCGGTGGATCACGATTTGAACCAAGAGATACACAAACACGGTAAGGAGTCTTCGGAGACCTCCAAATCGCCCTTGGCGTTGGAGGGCGGTAACGACACTCTCTTCGGATGCGAAGGAGGGAGATGCGGGAAACGCAGCACGAAGACCGTCCCTTTCACTTTGCAACTGATGCAGAAGGTGTATCTGACCACCGTGAGCGACAAACTGCCGAAGAATTTCCGAAAACTTCTGATCAAGGAGAAGCGCGCCTTTTTCTGCGATTTGCTGAAGTCCAACAAAAAGTACTGCGAACAGGTCAACAAGCATTACAACAAGGAGCCCCCGCAAAAGACCGCCGCCCCTTCGGAGGAGGTGCAAGATATGATGGACTTGCGAGAGGATATGCAACAGGTGGTGTCCGAGCGTGATGTGGTGGTGCGTTCGAATACCCCCAAGTCCACCCCGGAGGACCCTTCGAAGATGAGCTTCGAAAAGCACCGCGCGTACGTGAATCGCGCGTTCGCGAAGTACAAATACCCTCGTTTGCAAGTACGGAACGGTTGCGACGATCCCGTGAGCTCGGACGATCGTGTGATCAAATTTACCGAATCGCAAGACTTCATATCGCACTACTTCACCCCCAAGTCGCACATGAAAGGGCTGCTCGTTTGGCATTCGGTGGGCACCGGGAAAACGTGCACCGCGATCTCTCTGAAGTCGCTCACCTTCGAAAAAGAGAACTATTGGGTGATCTGGGTGACGCGCTCCACGCTGCGCGAGGACATATGGAAGAACATGTACGACAAGATCTGCGACCATCGAATGAGGGCGTTGGCGAAGGAGGGGGCCGACACCGCCACGCTTCGAAAGAATATGTACAAGCGATTCCTGCCCCCGATGTCCTACCGTCAGTTCGCAAACTTGATCGAAGGGAAGAACGACCTTTCCCGAAAGCTGTTGAGCGAGAACAGCAAAGAGAAGATCCTGGACAACTGTCTGATCATCGTCGACGAGGCGCACAAGCTCTACAGCAAGGATTTGGTGGGTCAGGAGAAGCCCAATATGGAGGTGATATCGCAGGCGATCGACCGCTCCAGTTGCAAATTGGTGTTGATGACCGGCACTCCCGTGGCCGACGATCCGATGGAGTTTTTCCAACTGATGAATTTGATTCTGCCTCCGAAGGACAAGTTTCCCACCGACTTCCGTACCTTCCACAAGACCTTCCTCCGAGACAACGAGTTCACCTCGGGGGGCAAGAGGGTGTTTTTGGATCGCACCAAGGGATTGATCAGCTATTTGAATCGTCGCTTCGATCCGCGCCAGTTCGCGCAGCCGGTGTTTTACGAGGTGCCCGTTCCCATATCGGTCCCGGATGACACGGGGATGAATAAGTGCAAAGCGGATATCGTAAATACCGAAAAGGTCTGCAAAAAGAGCGGTGCATCGCTCGAAGACACGGAGCGTACGATCAAAACTACGGAAAACGATTTGGAAGCTGCGACGAAAGAGCGTGCCTTCGCGAATGAGCGCTTGAAGTCGGACAAGAAAAATTCGGACCTGAAGGCTCGGGCGGACCGCGCCAAGAGGAGCGTACAGGATCTCATGAGCAAACTGCGCACCAGCAAAGCGGAGCAAAAGAAGCTGGTGAAACAGCATGCGAAGTGCGAAAGAGACGCCGTCAAAGAAACGAAGAAGTGTCAGAAAGCTCATGACGAGCGCGCGCAGTTCTATCAGAAAACACGCTTGGACTCGTGTTAAAAGAAATCTTTTTTAAATAAAATTGTCATGACATCGCTGATTATTATCATCGTTTGTATTCTTTTCGTTTTAGGGGGTATTGCCGGAGGAGTTTGGTACAGAAGGAGCTCGAACTCCGTGAAGAATACACCCGTCATGTCCGTCGCCGGAAGGCAGGCGGTTCCGACGAACCACATTTCGAAAAAACACTTCCAAGAGATCGACGGGATGTACAAGGCGCGCTTGCGAGTTTTGAGGGGCGAGGTGGACACGGCGATGACGCAAATGCACGAGAACGACAAGTATTTGAAGTCGCTGCTGAGAGACCACGAGATTTGCAATCGACTACGAGAGGAGACCACTTCGGTGACTACGCGGGTCGCTCAGTTCGAACAATGCGCGAGCATGAGTTTCAAAGAGGTGTTGCGCGCGAGCGGAGCGCCGATGCAAATATCGTCGGAGGACGAGGAATGGAGGAGCTACAACGCCCGTGTGCACGAGGCCAACATGCGGCTTCGAAGCGTGAGCGATCGTCCCTTCGACGATCGTCTGCTGGTGGTGTCGGAGATACAGGCTCAAATGAACGACGTCTACGAGCAAGTCGCGCGTTCGGAGCATCCGGACGTCTCTACGGAGAGAGAGCGTTTGAACAAAGCGAGCGAGCACCTTCGTTTGACGGTTGGCAAATTCGTGGATTGCGTGCAGGATCTACGTATCGGACAAGAGGACATGCGCGTACTGGTGAACAAAATTCGTACCGAAGTGAACACGCGGGGTCTGAAGTCCGAAGTCTGCGATCAAATCTTGACCCCCGCGATGCGGGTGGACGAAGTCGCTCGGTTCTCGAACTGCGCTTTGCGACTGCTTTTGAACCACATTCTGCCCGAAGATTTGAAGCAAGCGAAGGACGTGAGCTCGATGATGACTCACTTCGACGACCTCATTCAGAAGCAGCAAACAGCGCGAAGGGGCACCATGAGCAGAGCGAACACCATAAACGATAAGATCGTGACCACCCTGACGGAACACTACGACGCCGTCAAGGAGGAACCCACCTTAACGAAAACGTTGGAGCGAGATATCGCACGCCAACGAGAGATGAGCACGCAAATGCGCGAACGCATCGTGAAAACGATCGATCGAGATCAAAAGAGATTGGAGTTGCGAGCTGCTCCACCGAAGGAGCCCTCGAAGGAGTCGACCAACGTCGCGAACAAAGTGCAGTTCGATTTGGATCCTCGAAGCGAATTCAAGAGTGTTCGAAAAGATTTGTTACAGGACTTCGACCGAAAAGCGGAGCCACCCGCCAAACGGTTAGACGCCCAGCACGCGCACCTTTCGAACGACATTTTGACGAATACGGAGACATCGAACGACCTTCAAGAGAATGTGGAGAGTTTGACTCGGCTGCAAACACGGATCGATCGCCGACCGAAAAGCGAGGAGGTCAAACCTATTCTAAAAAACACGATAAAACCGCGACCAACGGTCCAGTACGATTTGTCCGAAGTAGGGAAAGAGCACATCGAGTATTTGACGGAAATCACCAATTTGGTGATGCGAAAGTTCGAACAACCCCGATACGAACCCAAAGACTTTGCCACGTTCGAGGAGGCGATCGCTCAGTTCGACAATCCGTATTTCACCTTACTAAACCATTTGGGAAAGGGCAAACGTCATACGAAGGACGTACTGATCTGGCAGATGTACCTCGACATCGCGAACGACAGCGTGCGTTTCTCTAAAGATCCTTCGGGGTTCACTTCGGGAGACAACGTGATACCGATGGTCGGTCTGTATTTGTCCATGAGAAAGGTGCCCTCGAAGGCTTCGCTGACCAACAAGTATTTGGAGGAGACTTTCGAAATCGGATCCGTCTTCGAAGGCAATGCGAAAACCGCGATCGAAACCCTTGTAGAGACCGAGCTGGCTTCCGAACTCGAACGTGTGAACCAGTCGATTCTGTCCAAAAAGGGGGTCGTGACCACGCAACGAGGTGGTGAGGTGCAAATCGCGAAAGCGAGCGCGCTAATGGCGCGCTATCTGCAACGTCGGGTGGCTCCCATTTATGTATGGAAGTGGTCGCGATACGTCTATCACAAGCGCAATCGCAACCGTAAAGATGGGTATTTCTTGGACTACTCGTTAACGGTTCTCGTCACCCTCTTTCTTATAGGTCTTCGTATGGATCGTTTGGGGTTCAGTTATCTGATCGACTCCCTACTCAGTTTGGGGCTGATGTTGTACACGAACAATCGGAGCGTTTTGTTGCTCCCGTATTTCGTGGTTCCCGACGTGTTCAGCATGTACCTACCGAATTAAAAAAATAGTTTTCATGAGTAAACAGTACTATGTTCGTACGAACGTACGACAACATCGTGATGGAGAAAGTCGCTTCCTTGAATCGTGAAAATCTGAACGCGCTGTGTGAATTGGAAGATCTTACGACCTTCTCCGGCTCTTTTTGTAGAACCTTTCTCTTCAAAGGTATCAAGGACAATGCCGAAGAGCTGCTTCGACTGGTCGTGTTCGATTCGAACCACACCAAACTGCAGTTCGTCGAGAGCGTTTTCGAAATTCTCATGAGGAACGCCTTCGATACGGAGGAGGATTCGAACGTGACCGAAACACCTTTGGAACCGCACCCGTTCCCCGATTTTTTGAAGGACACCCTCGAGAGCATACCGGAGAGTTCCATGAGAGTCTTGCGGACGCATTTCGAAGGAAAAGATATCGCGGACGAAGGGATCATTGTAGCAAGGATTGGGATCTTGAAGACGATCTTCTTCGACGCCTACAGATTGTTCAACAAGGTGGCTGTCGTGAAGCAGGACTCCCGACCGTTCGTGGTTTCGGGTGAATTTTTACGATACTACTCGAAGGCTCTGAAGATACTGGGGGCGCGTTACAAGACCATCGTGTCGAATACGGACACGACCACGCTCTCGTTCTCTACGAACTCGGTCTTGGAGCGATCTCGAGACCAGTTGTTCAGTGTGGTTCTGGACGCTTTGATCCAGACCTACGGCGTAGAAGATACGATCGACCTTCGGAAAGCATCCTCGGGATTGGACAAGACGCGTTGGTTGAACATTTTCATGAACGAAACGAAGAGCGAGGTGGACTACGTTCAAGGGGAACAGTCGTATTACGAAACGGGGAGCGACAAACGGCGGCTTTTGATGTTCTATTCGTCCCCAGATCAGGTCAAAGACGACGGCTCCCCGAATGTGTCGTGGATCCATCAGACGAACGGCGTGTTGTTGCTCGCGGCGCACACCCATATGGAGTACGTGTGTCGAGAGACTCCCTTGTCGCTGATGACCTACTACACGGAACCCGGATCGCATCGAGAGCTATTCGAATCGGGTTTGATGGCCGTGCTGTTTTCGCAAAAGAAGGCGCAAGTTCAAATACGGGAGTACTTCGGTTATTTCGACAAAGATTACTTGCTGGTGAACGGCGCACCGGAGGAGTCGGACGAGTTCCTCCCTATTTGGAATAGAAAGACCTTGGACAACCGATTCGCTGGGTTGTTGAAGACGACCAAAGGTGGCGCCATACAGTGGGGGCTCGCGCGAACATGCGTGTTGTATCATCTTCGTATCGACAAGGAGGATGGGAGACCGCACAATTTGTATCTGTACATTCCCACCGTCCGAGCCAGGGGCTCTTCCTCCGAAGTGCAAGAGTTGCTGAAGCGACTCTATCGAGGGGAGTCCGTATCCGAAGAGGCCTTGAAAGACATCGTGATTCGTAAAGCGGGTGCACTCAAAGGCAGCGTCCTTCGGGCGATCTTGGAACACCCGACCGCGGAAACCTTGTTGAAGGATGCGTTGGGGAACAAGGTGACCTCGTTGCGAATATCCAACGGTTCGGTGATCTTTCGAATGACGCACGACTCGTACGAGTTGGAGTTTCAAGTGGAGGATACGGACGCGACCAGCGTGCGTATTTTCGAAAACCAAAAGGAGACGAAAGAGTTCGCAAGAGTTGCGGACCACTCGAACAGTCTCAACCATTTGTTTTTGGAGAGCGCCGCGGACGCGTTGCAAGCGTATCGAAACACATCGGAAGCCCCTTTCGCGGAGAACCTACCGAAAGCGTTGCAAGGCCCCGAAGGATCTCGAAAGGACTCTCCCCTATCGTTGTCGGTAATGCCGCATTACGCTCGATGGTGTTTGAAGAACCCCAAGTCGAATTGGAACTACGTAACGAATCTATTCGATTTGGAACGGGTGCCTCTCGAAGATTTGAAAGGGTGCGCGCAAGACCTTTTCTACGACGAAATGCTTCGCGCTCTGACGAACGGTAATTTTCGGTCCGGTGGGAGCGCCTTTCACGAAGACGCGCGAAAAATGAGCACCATCAATCGATACGAAGTTACGGTGTTCATGATCGATTTGATTCGAAAAAAGGAGGG